>JAABUX010000969.1_pt1 | contig 45786 bp, 47 predicted proteins | sample 5561851 | NCBI WGS metagenome assembly JAABUX01 (sample SAMN10711883, study PRJNA513361) | rock metagenome | isolation source: Antarctica rocks | place: Antarctica: Victoria Land, Richard Nunatak red sandstone | collected 2016-01-03 | reverse complement strand
CGCGATCCTGGCGTTCCTGCGCGAGGAGGTGCCCAGAAACTGGCACGTGTTCTGCGATGCCGTAACGGATAACTTCCGGATCATCTCACCGGAGGATTTTCGGATCCTGACGTGAACGGGGTATAGTGGCCGAGGGCGGCTGCCGATTCCACTCCGAGGTGGCTTTCCCCGACCCCCTCACCGCCGGCGTGCGGATCAGCAGCATGGGGGAGCGGTCCGTCCGAAACGAAGTCGGCATTTTCTGCGGCGATGACCCGGTTGCCGCCGCCGAGGGCTTCCTGGTGCACGTCTGCGTGGACGCCGCCACCCGCCGCCCCGCGCCGCTGCCTGACGGCTGGCGCCGCATCCTGCAACCGTTGGTCATGGAGAGTTAGCAGATGGACATGGGCTTGCACGGGCGCACCGCCCTGGTCTGCGCCGCCAGCAAGGGCCTGGGCCGTGCCTGCGCCATGGCCCTGGCGCGGGAGGGCGTGGCCGTCACCATCACCGCCCGCTCGCCGGGTCCCCTGGAGGAAACCGCCGCCGCCATCCGCGAGGCGACCGGCGCCACCGTCACCACGGCCGCCGGGGACATCGCCACCGAGGCCGGCCGCGCCGCCGCCCTTGCCGCCTGCCCAGCGCCGGACATCCTGGTCAACAACGCCGGCGGCCCCCCTCCCGGCGACTTCCGCACCTGGGAGCGCGACGACTGGATCAAGGCGCTCGACGCCAACATGCTGACGCCAATCTTCCTGATCCGCTCCGTGGTGGACGGCATGATCGGGCGGCGCTTCGGCCGCATCGTCAACATCACGTCTGGCAGCGTGAAGTCGCCCATTGCCACCCTGGGCATGAGCAACGGGGCGCGGGCCGGGCTGACCGGGTTCGTCGCCGGGTTGTCGCGGCAGGTGGCGCGGCACAACGTCACCATCAACAACCTGCTGCCCGGCCCCTTCCTGACCGACCGCCTGCGGACCACCACGCAGGCCCTGGCCGAGAAGTCCGGCCGCACCATCGAGGCCGAGATCGCCGAGCGTGCCAAGCTGTCCCCGGCCAACCGCGTCGGCGATCCGGCGGAGTTCGGCGACGCCTGCGTGTTCCTGTGCGCCGCGCAATCCGGCTTCATCGTCGGCCAGAACCTTCTGCTCGATGGCGGGGCGTTCAATGCGACCCTGGGTTAAGCAGGGGAGTTGAGCTGGCGGGCTAGGCATGGCGATTGCAGGCCTGAATGGGACATCGCGGAGGATTGGCAGTGCGGGCACGGGTTTGGCTGAGCGGGTTGTGCCTGGTCGCCGGTTTGGGCCTGGCGCCCGCGCAGGCGCAAAAGGCGCAGGACACCCTGCGGGTCGCCTGGCGCGATGCGGTGCCGAACGTCGATCCCTACTACAACTCGCAGCGCACCGGGCTGGTGGTGGCGCTGCACGCCTGGGACACCCTGATCTACCGCGATCCCGAGACGTTCCAGTTGAAGCCGCTGCTGGCCACCAGTTGGCGCTACGCCGACCCCACCACCCTGGAATTCGAGCTGCGGCCCGGCGTCAGCTTCCATGACGGCAGCGCGTTCACCGCCGACGACGTGGTTTACACCGTCAACTCCATCCTGAGCGATAGGCAGGTCGCGGTGCCCAGCAACTTCGCCTTCCTGGCCGGGGCCGAGAAGATCGACGAGCTGCACGTCCGGCTGCGGCTGAAGCGGGTGTTCCCGGCGGCGCTGGAGTACATCGCCATGGTACTGCCGATCCTGCCGCAGGCCTACCGCGAGCGGGTGGGCGCCGGCTACTCGCAGGCGCCGGTCGGCACCGGCCCCTACCGCATCACCCGCGTCGATGGCGTGAGCCAGATCGAGATGGAGCGCAACGACGACTACTTCGACAGCCCCAAGGGCAAGCCCCCGATCCGCCGCCTGCTGATCAAGGAGGTCACGGACGCCACGGGCGAGCTGACGGCCCTGTTAGGCGACCAAGCCGACTGGATCTGGCAGTTCAGCCCGGACCAGCTCGCCAACATCGGCCAGGTGCCGACGCTGCAGACCATGCAGCAGGAGGGCATGCGGGTCGGCTACATGAACATGGACGCCGCCGGGCGCACGGGGGCCGACAACCCGCTGACGAACGTGAAAGTGCGCCAGGCGATCATGCACGCCATCGACCGGCCGACCATGGCCCGCCAGTTCATGCCCGGCGGCTCCCGCGTGCTCGACGCCCCTTGCTTCCCGACCCAGTTCGGCTGCAACCAGGGCATCGCCGTCCACTACGACTATGACCCGGCCAAGGCCAAGGCCCTGCTCAAGGAGGCCGGCTACCCCGAAGGCTTCGACACCGAGATGACCGGCTACCTGCTGCCGCAATGGATGGGCGCGATCCAGGGCTACTTGGCGGCGGTCGGCATCCACGCCCGGGTGACGCAGTTGCAGATCGGCGCCGCCCTGCAACGCAGTATCGAGGGGCGCAACCCGCTCGACCTCGGCAGTTGGGGCAGCTACTCGATCAACGACGCCTCGGCCTACCTGCCGTTCTTCTTCACCTTCGGCGGGCAGGACTACTCGCACGACCCGGCGGTGCGGGACCTCCTGCAACAGGGCGGCAGCAGCACGGACCCCGATGTGCGCCGGGGCGCCTACAGCGCGGCGATTAAGCGGATCACCGAGCAGGCCTACTACATGCCGCTGTTCACCTTCGTCACGACCTACGCGACCACGCGGACGCTCAACTTCAAGCCGTATGGCGACGAGCTGCCGCGGTTCTTCCTGTCAAGCTGGAAGTAGGCGGCCAGCACGCCTCCGTATGCGAAGCGGCGTCAGTAGGCGTAGTACGGCGCTGGCTGCACCACATAGGGCGCTGGCTGGACGAGGTATGGCGCCCGCTGGACGATCACCGGGGTCTGCGGCACGCGGTTGCCCTTGGAGGCCTGGCAGGCGGCGTAGGCGTTGTCATACTGCGCCTGGATGCCGCCCTGCTGGTTGCCCGACCCCGACGCGCCGAACCCTGTGCCGACCACCGCGCCCGACGCCGCACCGATCCCGGCGCCACGCCCGCCGCCGACAGCCGCGCCAAGCCCGGCGCCCAGCAGGGTGCCCAGCACCGCGCCGCCGACCGCCTGCCCATTGGCGCGCTCCGCCTGGCCCTGCACGGCCGATGCCGCATACTGCGTGCAGATGGACTGGTCCACCTGGAACGCCTCGAACGACTTGCCGCGACCGGGCAGCACCTGCACGGTCGGACCCAGCGGCACCGTCGCGCAGCCCTGCACCAGCACAGCGCCGGCGAGGGCCAGAAAACCCATCTTAACCTTCATGTTGCCCGTCTCATCCTAGTTGACCGTCTCATCCTAGCTCGCGTGACACGCCAAGATACGGCGCAGGGGTTAATGCCACGACGCCGCGCCGAGGTCACGATATCGTTATTCCGATATCAACTCGTTGCGGTCATGCACTCCACTAGCCGCCCCGCCACCGTGATCCCATCCGGACTGGTGCTGCTGCAGCGCGGCTCCGCCACCGGGCAGCGCGGGTGGAAGCGGCATCCGACGGGGATGTTGGCCGGGTCGGGCTGCGCGTCGCCCAGCCCGGCGTCCGGGATGCCCAGCCCCGGCACGGGCGTCAGCACGCAGGCCAGCAGGGCACGGGTGTAGGGGTGCCGCGGATCGCTGAACAGCGCGTCCACCTCCGCCTGCTCGACGATGCGCCCCAGGTACATGACCGCGACCTCGGTGGCGATGCGCTCCACCACGGCCAGGTTGTGGCTGATGAACACCAGCGTCAGGCCCAGCTCCCGCCGCAGCTCCGCCAGCAGGTTCAGGATCTGCGCCTGCACGGACACGTCCAGTGCGCTGGTCGGCTCATCGCACACCAGGATGCGGGGGCGGCCCACCAGGGCCCGGGCGATGGCGACACGCTGGCGCTGGCCGCCGCTGAGCTGCGACGGCAGCCGGTCGGCCAGCGCGTTGGACAGTCCGACGCGGTCCAGCATGTCCCGCACCGGGCCGTCCACGTCGCGCCGGCCCTGTGCCCGCAATGGCAGGGCCACGATGTCCCGCACGCGCTGGCGGGGGTTCAGCGAGGAGTACGGATCCTGGAACACCGGCTGGATCAGTCGCGCCCGCGCCCGGCGGTCCAGCGTGGCCAGCCGCTGCCCCGCCACCAGCACGCCGCCGCTGCTGAGCGGCAGCAGGCCCAGGATCAGCCGGGCCAGGGTGCTCTTGCCGCAGCCGCTCTCGCCGACGATGCCCAGCACGCCGCCGGCCGGCACGCGCAGGCTGACGCCGTCCACCGCACGCACGCGGCCGAAGTGGCGGTGAACGCTGCTGACCTCGATGGCCGGCGTCATGCCGGCGGCAATAGGCACAGGTAGGCATGGTCCGGCGTGCGGCGGCGCAGCGGCACCGGGTCCGCGCAGGCCGGCATGGCATGGGCGCAGCGGTCGCGGAAGCCGCATCCCGTGAAGTCCGGCGGAAGGCGCGGCACCGTGCCGGGGATGCTGCCCAGCGGCTGATCCCGGCGCCCCTGGCCAGGGACGGGCACGCTGGCGAGCAGGCCCTGCGTGTAGGGGTGGCTCGGATGCGCGAACAGGTCGGCAACCGGCGCGCTTTCAACGACCTCGCCGGCATACATCACGCTGACCCGGTGCGCCACGCGGGCCACCACGCCCAGGTCGTGCGTGATCAGCAGCAGCGCCAGGCCCATGTCGGCCTGCAGGCCCATCAGCAGGCGTAGGATGCCGGCCTGTACCGTCACGTCCAGGGCGGTGGTTGGCTCGTCGGCGATCAGCAGCGCCGGGCTGCAGATCAGCGCCAGGGCGATCATCACCCGCTGCCGCAGCCCGCCGCTGAGCTGGTGCGGGAACTGCCGCATCCGCAGGCCCGGCGCTGCGATGCCCACCCGCCCCAGCAGCTCTGCCGCCCGCTCCACCGCCGCCGCCCGGACGCTGCCGGGGTGGTGTCCGCCTCGGTGATGCCGGTACACCTCCGTGAGCTGCGAGCCGACGGTGTAGGCCGGGTTCAGGCCAGTCATGGGGTCCTGGAACACCATGCCGATGCGGTCGCCGCGCAGCCGCCCCATCGCGCGGTCGGACAGCGGCAGCAGGTCGGTGTCCCCGAACCGCAGGCGCCCGGCCGTGCGCCTCGCCCCGCGCGCCAGCAGGCCCATGACCGCAAGCGCCAGGACCGACTTGCCGCAGCCGCTCTCGCCGACCAGGCAGTGCGTCTCGCCGCGCCGCACCTGCAGGGACGCGCCGCGCACCGCCTCCACGTCATCGAACCCGACACGCAGGCCGGCGACATCGAGCACCGGGACGTCGGAAAGAACTGGAACGCCGAACAAACCCGGAACGTCGGACACGGGATCAGGCACCGCGCGCACTCAGCAGGTCCCGCAGGCCGTCGCCCAGCAGGTTAATGCCCAGGATCAGCACGAACAGGCTCAAGCCCGGCACCAGGATGACCCAGGGGGTGAAGAACATGTAGTCCTTGCCCTCGGCGATCATCAATCCCCAGCTCGGCAGCGGCGCCGGGACGCCCAGGCCCAGGAAGGACAGCACCGCCTCCAGCAGGATCGCCAGCGCAACCTCCAGCGTCGCGACCACGACCAGGTGGGGCGCGATGTTGGGCAGCACTTCCCGCAGCAGCACGTGCGCCTGCGACGCCCCGGCGGCCTGCGCAGCGGCGATGTAATCCAGCGTGCGGACCTGCATGGTGGTGGTGCGCGCAACGACGGCGAAGCGGTCCCATAGCAGCAGCCCCAAGGTCAGCAGCACTACCAGCAGCGACCCGCCCACCGCCGACACCACCGCCAGCCCGACCAGCACCACGGGGATGCTCAGCCGGCAGGTGATGGCGAACAGCACGGCGTCGTCCACCCAGCCGCCGAAGAAGCCGCCTACCACCCCCAGCGTGATGCCGACCAGCCCGCCCGTCAGCGCCGCGCTGCACCCGATCAGCAGCGAGATGCGCGCCCCCAGCACCAGCCGCGCCAGGTAGTCCCTGCCCAGGCCATCGGTGCCCAGGGGGTGTGCCGGGTCGCCCCCCATCCAGGGCGGCGGCACCAGGCGGTGCGTCAGATCCTGGGCGAACGGGTCGTAGGGGACCAGCGACGGACCGAACACCGCCGCCAGCAGCGCGCAGCCCACGATCAGCGCGCCCAGGCCGGTCGCCGCGTCCTTGATGATCCCGTGCCGGGTTGCCGAGCGGGTCATCCCATCCGCAGCCGCGGGTCCAGCACGGCGTTCAGCAGGTCCGCCAGCAGGGTCAGCGCGATGTAGATCACGGCCAGCAGCAGCACCACCGCCTGCACGACGGGGAAGTCGTTCTTGCTGATGCTCTCCCACGCGAGGAAGCCCAGGCCGGGCAGGCTGAACACGCTCTCGATCACGATGGACCCGCCGAGCATGAAGCCCAACTGCACCGCAGCGATCGCCACCACCGGCATCGCGGCGTTCCGCGCGGCGTGCTTCAGCACGATGCTGGCCTGCGACAGCCCGCCCGCCCGCGCCGTGCGGGTGTAGTCCGACCCCAGCGCGTCGATCATGCCCGCCCGGGTCAGCCGCATGAGCGCGGGGATGGCCGAGAAGCTCAGCACAAAGCCCGGCAGCACGTAGCCGGTCCAGTCTTCCAGCCCGCCGATCGGCAGCCATTGCAGCCGCAGTCCCACGCCGATGATCAGCAGCAGGGCCAGCCAGAAGCTCGGCACCGCCTGGCCCAGCAAGGCCACCAGCCCCGCCAAGCGGTCCAGCAGCCGGCCCTCGTATAGCGCCGCGAGGATGCCCAGCGGCAGCGCGACCAGCACGGCGAAGCCCATCCCGACCAGGCCCAGCACCAGCGTCACCGGCAGGTGGGTGCGGATCAGCCCGCCGACCGGGGCGCGGAACAGGTAGGACCGGCCCAGGTCGCCCCCCGCCGCGGCGGCGACCCAGGACAGGAACTGCTGCGGCAGCGGGCGGTCCAGGCCGTAGGCGGTGCGGATGGCCGCGATGTCCGCCGCCGTCGCCTGCGGCCCGGCGACGGCGACCGCGGGATCGCCGGCCACGCGGGTCAGCGCGAAGCTGAGCACCAGCACCGTCAAGCAGACCAGGGCCGCCAAGACCAACCGGCGGAGGAGGAACCGTGCCATCGCGGGAGCCTATGGACCGCCCTGCGTTGCAGCAAGCGGCATCGAAGGGCAGAGTGGGCAGGTGCGATTCCCTGAACACTCCTCCATCAGCCGCCCGTCATTGAGAGGAGCGCAGCGGCGCGGCAATCCAGGGGTGCCAGCATCCTCCTGTCATGCCCTGGAGTGCCACGCTGCAAGCGCGGCTCGCAATGACGGGTTCAGGGCGTGGGCCTGCCGATCCGCAGCACTGGTTGCGGCGACCGTCCTCCCATGCGCCGCCGCCCACGCGCAAAACCTGCGTCCGCCGGTCAGCCCGGCCTGCATCAGCTCGCCGTTCGGCTGGCGTCATGCCGTCGGGCCGCACGCCCCGGCGGCGTTCCACAACGGCGTGGACCTCCCCGCGCCGGCCGGGGCGCTGGTCCATGCGGCGGCGGACGGCACGGTGCTGCGGGTGAAGCGGCAGGGGCTGGGCGGCGTCACCGTCCACCTGAGCCACCCCGGCGGCATGACGACGTTGTACGCGCACCTGGGCAACCTCGTGCCCGCCATCGCCGAGGGCAAGCGCACCGTGGCGGCCGGGGAGCCGCTGGGGCATGTGGCGCGCACCGGCGTCACCTATGGCACGCACGTCTTCTTCGCCGTGCTGCAAGGAACTGAAGCCATCGATCCCGAGCCGCTGCTGACCGTGCCGCGATGCCGTTGACCGACCACTTCGACGGACGGCACTTCTTCAACCCTGGGCACCAGCAGGCGGCCGGGCTGGGCGCCGTGTTCCGCTGGTCGCTGACCCGGCAGCGCGTGCCGTGGCCCGAGCACGTCGCCAACCCGCCCCATCCGCCGCCGCCCAGCACCGTCACCCCGGGCACGGTGGCGCTGACCTTCATCGGCCACAGCACCTTCCTGATCCGCCTGCCCCTGCCCAGCGGCGGCGTGTTCACCCTCCTGACCGACCCGGTGTTCAGCGAGCGCTGCTCGCCCCTGACATGGGCCGGGCCGCGCCGGGCGCGGGCGCCGGGGCTGGCGCTGGACGCCCTGCCCCGCATCGACGTGGTGCTGCTGTCGCACAACCACTACGACCACATGGACCTGGCCAGCCTGCGCTCGCTGCACGAACGGTTCGCCCCGGCCGTCGTCACGACCCTGGGCAATGCCGTGCCGCTGGCCAGCGCCGGCATCCCGGGCGCGGTCGAACTGGACTGGTGGGGCGCGGCGCAGCTTGGCGCAGTCGCGGTGACCGCTACGCCGGCGCACCACTTCTCCGCCCGCGGCGTGCACGACCGCAACCGCACGCTCTGGGCGGGCTTCATGGTCCGACTGGGCGGCGCGCAGGTGCTGTTCGCCGGCGACTCCGGCGCCGGGCCGCACTGGGGCGACATCCGCCGCCGCCTGGGGCCGCCCGGCGTGGCGCTGCTGCCGATCGGTGCCTATCGCCCGCGCAGCATCATGGCGCCCGTCCACATGGACCCCGCCGAAGCCGTGCAGGCCCGCGCCGACCTGGGCGCACGCCTCGCGGTCGGGATGCACTTCGGCACCTTCCAACTGACCGACGAGGGCATCGACGAGCCGGTGCGAGACCTCGCCCGCGCCCGGGACGCCGCCCGGCTGCTACGTGAAGCCTTCGACGTCCTGGGGTGCGGTGAGACGCGGGAGCTGCCCCTGGCTGCGGCCTAGAGCCGGCAGCACCGTCCCGTGCTGGTCCGGCTGCACCCAGGCGATCTGCGCCGGCGTGTTGCAGGCGTCGCAGACCGGGCGCCAGTCCCCGTGCACCGTGCCGCAGGCGCCGCAGCGCCACACCGGGTCCGGATCGGCCATCGCAGCATGGCGTAGCGCGTCCTGCATCTCCGCCGCATTGCCGTCGCGGTCGGCAATGTCGGCCGCCAGCAGCCACAGCCGCCGCTGGTTCATGCCCAGGCTCTGGGCGGCCTGGACGTGCTTGCGCGCCTGGCCGGTCAGATCGGCTTCCAGCGCCGCCTGCGCCTGCATCAGGTGGCTCTCCGGGTCGGAGGGCTTGGCGTTGGCCAGGCGGCTCGCGGCCTGGGCGCGGTCCAGCTTGCCCTTGTGGGAGCGCAGGTACTCGGCGGCGATGGCGGGGTGCGGCTGCACGGCCCAGGCCCGGCTCATCAGGTCATCGGCAGCGCGGGACTTGCCCAGCTCGCGCAGGCGCCGGGCATAGGCGATGACCGCGGCGGGCAGCTTTGGGTCGGCCTTCCAGGCTTTCTGGGCCAGGCGCACGGCGACTTGCAGGTTCGGCTCGGCGTCGGCAGCGGCGACGGCCAGGGCGGCGCGGGTATCAGGGCCGGACATCCGCAGCGCCTCCGTCCAGTTGCCGGTCCGCAGCGCCAGCACCCGGTTCTCTTCCTGCAGCCAGGGAGCACCGGGCTGGGCGGCCTCGGCGCGGCGGGCCAGGGCAGCGGCGGCGGGCCAGTCCTCCCGCGCGATGGCCTGGCGCAGCAGGCCGCGCAGCCCCAGGAAGGCGGCGTCCTGGCGGCCGGCCAACTGGTTCAGCGCCGCATCGGCCTCGTCGTCGCGGCCGAACTGGCGGCCAGCCTGGGCGGCAAGCAGCAGGGTCAGCGGCGTATCGCCGAGCAGGCGGCGGCTGCGGCCAGCCTCCTGACGGGCAGCGGCGGGGTCGCCGGCAGCCAACGCCACCAGGGCGCGGGTCACGGCGCGGTCGCCGCGGTTGCGGTTGACGCGCGCCTGCCGCCGCCGCAAGCGCCGCGGCATCGAGACCAAGCCTGCGAGCAGCCGGATGATGAAGTACAGCACCAGGAACACGGCCGCGAGCAACGTCAGCGCCACCGGGGTCGAGACCTGCAGGGACGTGGCGCCGATGGTGGCCGACCAAGTCCCCGGCAGGATGGAAACGCCCCACGCGATGCCGATGACGATGATGGCAACGATGAGGAAGCCAAGAACGGTGCGCATCAGCTATGTGCCGCCAGGCCGGACAGCGCCTTGCGGGCATCCAGCAGGCCATGCGCCTGGCCCGCCCAGTCCGCCATCGCCGCGGCCGGAGGTCCGGTCAGGGTGTCCACCGCCGCCACCGCACCGGCCAGGTCCCCGGCGTCCAGCAACCCGCGCGCACGGCCCAGCACGCCGGCCAGCGGATCGCCGACCACGACGTGATCGCCCTGGCGCACCGTGACTGCCTGCTGCGCCCGGGTCCACAACCGGCCGCCGAAGGACTGGTTGTCCATGATCGCCGGCTGCTCGGCGTGCTGCGCCGCGTCCGCCGCCCTGTCGAACGACCCGCGCAGCGCCTGCTCGGTCGGCGGGGCGTCCAGGGCGAAGCGGGCCACCGCAGGCGGGGCGCCGGGAATGTCGCCCAAGCGTTGTCCAGCCTCTAGCGCGGCCATGGCGGCCTGCACGCGGCTGATGCGCTGCGACCGTTCGGCCACTGCGCCAAGCTGCCCGGCAACCTGCTTGCCCTGCTGCTCCGTAGCGGCAACCCGCGGTTCCAGCGCATCCTCTCGTCCGCCCAGGGCGTCCACGCGGCCAGTCACAGCGTCCACGCGGCCACTCAGAGTGTCCACGCGGCCGGTCAGCGGGGCCAGGTTCACCGGCGGCCGCCCCTCCAGCGCCGCAATGCGGCCCTCAAGCGGCGTGAGATCGACCGGAGGCGGCACGGGGCGGCCTTCCAAGGCAGTGATCCGGCCTTCAAGCGGGGCAAGGTTGACCGGAGGCGGCACCGGGCGGCCCTCCAGAGCGGACATGCGGCCCTCAAGCGGCGCGAGGTTCGGTGGCACGGGCCGGGCCTCCACGGCAGCGATACGTGCCTCAAGCGGTCCAAGGGTCGGCGCGGCCGGGCGGGCCTCCAATGCGGCAACCTGGCGGTTCAGCGGCCCGAGGTCCACCGGGGCCGCGACAGGACGCGCCTCCACCTGCGCCAGCCGGTCGCCCAGCGCCTGCACCTGCTGCTGCAAGGTGTCCACGCGCACCGCCTCCTGCTGGATGCCGGACGGGATCGTGGGATTGCGGTATAGGTAGAACAGCGCCCCGGCCAGGATCAGGAATCCCAGCACATAGAACAGCGGCAACGGATCGCGCCGGCGTCGCTGCACGGCGTCGCCCACCCGCGCCCGCTCCTGCGGCACGGGCGTCGGGTCGGCAACAGGGCCGGAGGTGGGATCGGGATCGGGCAGGATCGGGTCGGTCATAGCAGCGCCAGTACAGAGTCCAACGTCGGCTTAGCCGACACACGCACCCGACGCCAGGGTAGTTGCTGCAATGCTTCCGCGGCTGGCTGCCCGATGGCCAGCGCATCGACGGCCGCCATCGCCGGATGGAGCGCCGCCGGCAGCACGCGGATGAAGGCGCGAGCCGTCTCTGCCGACAGGAACAGGGCGGCCCGCAGCCCGCCGGCCATCAGTGCCTCCCGCGCTGGTCCAGGCAGGTGGGCGACCGGGCGGGCGGCATAGACGACCCGGCGATGCACCCGGAAGCCCCGGCGGCGCAGATCGGCCGCCAGCCCGCCGCCCTGGCCCTGCCCTGTCGCCAGCAGCAGCAAGGCATGGTCCGGGCAACGCTCGGCCGCCAGCGCGCCCAACGCCGCCGCGTCGCCGTCTGCGCTGACGACATGCCTGAACCCTGCGACCCGCGCCCGCGCCGCCGTGGCATCGCCGACAGCAAGAAGGGGCAACCCATGCAGCGCCCCAGGCAAGGCGGGGATGGCGTTGCCGCTGCTGACCAGCACCGCCTGCAACCTCGGCGGCAGGCGCACCGGCAGCAACTCGATGGTCAGGCAAGGCGCCAGGATGGGCAGCAGGCCGAGTGCTGCGATGCGCCGGGCCGTGTCGGAGGCACCCGGCTCCGGCCGGGTGATTAGGACGCCCAATGCGTCAAGCAAGCTTGGATGCGTCAAGCAGGCCGGGCGCGTCAGGCAAGCCAGCCGATCAGCCGAAGATGTCCCGCGGGCTATCGGTCCGCAGACTGGCGCCCAATTCCGCCCCGAGCCGCGCCGCATCGGTGGCCGCGCCGTGCAGGCTGCGCTTGAGCAGGAACGAGCCGTCGGCGCGGGCCACCAGGCCGGTCAGGTGCAGCAGCGGCACCTGGCCCTCCGCCGCTGGCAGCAGCCGGGCATGACCGCCGATCGGCGTGCGGCAGGAACCATCGAGCAGCGCCAGCAGGGACCGCTCGGCGGTGGAGACGGCGCGCGCCTCCGGATCCTCGATCCCCGCCAACAGGTCGTGCAGCCCGAAGTCGTCCGCGCGCACGGTGATCCCCACGATGCCCTGGCCAGCCGAGGGCACCATGGCGTCCGGGTCGAGCGCCACGCAGGACGCATCCTCCAGCCCCAGCCGGCGCAGCCCAGCCAGCGCGAGCAACGACGCCGCGCAGTCACCGCGCATCACCTTGGCCATCCGCGGCTGCACGTTGCCGCGCATCAGCGTCATCCGCAGGTCCGGCCGCGCGTGCAGCAACTGCGCCTGGCGCCGCAGCGAGTTGGTGCCGATCACCGCTCCAGCCGGCAGCACCGCCAGGGGGTCGCCCGGCACGTTCGGCAGGCAGTGCGGACCCAGGATCAGCGCATCCCGCGCATCCTCCCGCCGCAGCGTGCAGGCCAGCACGATGCCCGGCGGCAGCTCCGTCTCCAGGTCCTTCAGGCTATGCACGGCGAAGTCGATGCGCCCGTCCAGCAGGGCCTCGTGGATTTCCTTGCTGAACAGCCCCTTGCCGCCGATATCAGCCAAGGCGCGGTCCTGCACCTGATCCCCGGTGGTGCGGATCACATGCTGCTGGAACACCTGCTCGCTCTGGAAGCCCGGCGCCAGCACCGGGCAGAACCGTGCCAGCAAGGACAGGAACAGCCGGGTCTGCGTCAGCGCCAGCGGCGACCCGCGCGTGCCGACACGCAGCGGCAGGCTGCGGCCGTGATGGGTGGCGCGGGTTGCCAGCAGGTGGACGGGTATGTCGCGCTCGGGGTGTGCGTCAGGCATCCAGGTGTCCTATGAGATCGCGCCGCGCGAAGAAAGGTTGTCCGTGCAAACCGACCATCACGAGATGCCCATACCCAAGGCAGCCATGCTTGCGACAACACGTCATGGACCCGTAATTGGTATCGAATCGTCGTGTGACGAGACTGCATGCGCCGTGCTGGACGCGCATGGCTCCATCCTGGCCGAGGCGGTGCTGAGCCAGCAGGCGGACCATTCGCCGTTCGGCGGCGTCGTGCCGGAGATCGCGGCGCGGGCGCACCTGGCGCACTTGCCGGCCCTGGTGCGGCAGGTGATGGCGGAGGCTGGTGTGGCGTTCCCTGACCTGGCGGGCGTGGCGGCGAGCTGCGGGCCGGGCTTGATCGGCGGGCTGATCGTCGGGGCCGGGGTCGGCAAGGGCATCGCGCTGGCGCACCGGCTGCCGTTCGTGGCGGTGAACCACCTGGAGGCGCACGCCCTGACGGCGCGGCTGCCAGGCTTGGTGCAAGGGGGCTTGGTGCCAGGGGGAGCGCCGTTTCCCTATCTGCTGTTGCTGCTGTCGGGCGGGCACTGCCAATGTGTCGCGGTGGAGGGGGTTGGCCGCTATCGCCGGCTTGGCGGCACCATCGACGACGCCGTGGGCGAGGCGTTCGACAAGGTTGGCAAGCTGCTGGGCTTGCCCTGGCCCGGTGGCCCCGCCCTGGAACGTCTGGCGGCTGGCGGCGACCCGGCGCGGCAAGTTTTTCCACGGCCCTTGCTGGGGCGGGCGGGATGCGACTTCAGCTTCTCCGGGCTCAAGACCGCCGTGGCGCAGCGGGTGGCGAAGTTGCAGCCGCTGGCGGAGCAGGACCGCGCCGACGTTGCCGCCGGGTTCCAGGCGGCGGTGGCGGACGTGCTGGCCGACCGCGCCGCGCACGCGCTGGCGATGATGCCCGAGGCGCGGCTGCTGGTGGTGGCGGGCGGGGTCGCGGCCAATGCAGCCGTGCGGGCGGCGCTGGCAGGGGCGGCAGCAGCGGGTGGCGTGCCGATGGTGGCCCCCCCGGTGCGGCTCTGCACGGACAACGCCGTCATGGTCGCCTGGGCGGGGATCGAGCGGCTGCGGCTGGGCCTGCACGATCCGTTGGACACCGCGCCACGTCCCCGCTGGCCGTTGGCAGAGCTGATGCCGGCATGAACCGCCGCCCATGAACTATCGCCACGCGTTCCATGCCGGGAACGCCGCCGACTGCATGAAGCATGCGCTGCTGGCCTGGATGCTGGGCGCGCTGGCCCGCAAGCCTGCGCCGTTCTTCGTGCTGGACACCCATGCCGGGCGCGGCGCGTACGACCTGCTGGCCGACCCCGCCGAGCGCACGGGCGAGTGGCGGGACGGCATCGCCCGCCTGCTGCACGACCCGCCGCCACCCCTGGCGGACTACGTGGCGCTGGTGGAGCGCGTCGGCCTGTATCCCGGCTCCCCCAAGCTGATCCAGGCGCTGCTGCGGCCCGGCGACCGGCTGGCCTGCTGCGAGCTGCATCCGGAGGACGAGGCCGCCCTGGCGCGGCTGTTCGCCCGGGACCGGCAGGTGTCGGTCCACCTGCGCGACGGCTACGAGGCGGTCGGCGCGCTGCTGCCACCCCAGCAGAGGCGCGGCCTGATGCTGATCGACCCGCCCTACGAGGCGCCCGGCGAGTTCGACCGCGTGCTGGCGGGCCTGCGTGCCGGCGCGGCCCGCTTCCCCAACGGCGTCCTTGCCGCCTGGTACCCCGTCAAGCACCGCAGCCCCATCCGCACCTTCCACGAGGGCGTGCGCCTGGCCGGCCTGCGCGACTGCGTGGCCGCCGAGATGTGGCTGCGCGAGCCGACCGATCCCAAGCGCCTGAACGGCTGCGGCCTGCTGGTCCGCAGCCCGCCCTGGGGGTTCGAGCCGGCAGCCCAGGCGATCCTGACCGCCCTGCTGGGCCGTTTGGGCAATGGCGAGCCGGGCGCCGGCACCGCCGTCGCACGCATCACGGATGAGTAGGGTCGCGGTCGTCGGCGCCGGGGCGTGGGGGACGGCGCTGGCGTTGCAGGCCGTGCGCGCCGGATGCGGCGTGGCGCTCTGGGCGCGCGACCCGGCACGGCTGCGCGCCACGCGGTGCAGCCCCCACCTGCCCGGCCATCCCCTGCCGGATGCGGTCGCGCTGCTGGACGCCCTGCCCGGCCCGGGCTTCGACGCCGTGCTGCTGGCCATCCCGGTCCAGCATCTCCGGGACGTCGCCGCCCGGTTGCAGGCGCAGGCGCCGCTGGTCGTCTGCGCCAAGGGCGTCGAGGCCGTCACCCAGCGCCTGCCGATGGAGATCCTGGCCGAAGTGCAGCCCGGCGTGCCCGTCGCCGTGCTGAGCGGCCCCACCTTCGCGCATGAGGTCGCAGCCGGACTGCCTGCCGCCGCCGTGCTGGCCTGCGCCGATGCGGACTTGCGGGATGGCTTGGCCAGGATGGTCGCCAGCCCGGCGTTCCGGGTTTACGGCAACGACGACGCTCTCGGCGCCAGCCTGGGCGGCGCGGCCAAGAACGTCGTCGCCATCGCGGCCGGGGCGGTGATGGGCGCGGGCCTGGGGGAGAACGCCCGCGCCGCGCTGATCACCCGCGGCCTGGCCGAGCTGGGCCGGCTGGTGGCGGCGCAGGGCGGCCGGGCGGAGACGGTGGCCGGGCTGTCCGGGCTGGGCGACCTGTTGCTGACCTGCACCGGAGGGGCCAGCCGCAACTACACGCTGGGGCTGGCGCTGGGCCGGGGCGAGGCACTGGCCGATGTCCTGGCCGCCCGCACGGGAGTTACGGAGGGCGTAGCGACCGCTCCGGCCCTGATCGCCCGCACAGCCGGGATGGACCTGCCGATCTGCGCCGCCGTCGCCGCCCTGCTGTCCGGCCACACCCGGCTGGACCAGGCCATCGCGGCGCTGCTGGCCCGGCCACGGCGGAACGAATGATGGCGAGCACACCCATCTTCTCCCTCCTCCTCCGGGCTTGGGCCGCAGCGCGGACCAAGGCCGGGGTGAGGGAAGCGGCGCGGAGCAAACTTCGCCCTGACAGCAACAGGCTCCGTCCTGCTCGGGGCGAACCAGGTGCGTGCGGCCTCCCTCACCCCGGGCTTGGTCCGCGCTGCGGCCCAAGCCCGGAGGAAGAGGGAGAAGGCATGCCCTTTATCCACGGCAGGACCGCCTGATGCTCCGCGGCGTCCTCACCGTCGGCGGCTGGACCATGGCGAGCCGCGTGCTGGGCTTCCTGCGCGACGTGCAGATCGCCGCCTTCCTGGGTACCGGCCCGGTGGCGGACGCATTCTTCATCGCCTTCAAGGTGCCCAACCTGTTCCGCCGGCTGTTCGGCGAGGGCGCGTTCAACGCCGCCTTTGTGCCGGAGTTCTCCGGCATCCTCGCCGGCGACGGCCCCACCGAGGCGCGGCGTTTCGCCCAGGAGGCCATCGCCGCCCTGGCGTTCTGGCTGGCGGCGCTGACCGTGCTGGGGCTGGTGCTGATGCCCTATCTGATGGCCCTGCTGGCACCGGGCTTCGCGGACGTGCCGGGCAAGGCGGCGCTGACGGTCAGCCTGGCGCGGATCATGTTCCCCTACTTGTTCCTGATCTGCCTGGCGGCGCTGCTGTCGGGCGTGCTGAACGGGTTGGACCGGTTCGCGGCGGCGGCGGCGGCGCCCCTGGTGCTGAACGGGGTGTCGATCGCGTCCATGTGGGTGCTGTCGCCCCACGTGCCGACCGTCGGCCACGCGCTGGCCTGGGGAGTGACGGTGGCCGGCGTGCTGCAACTGGCGCTGCTGGCATGGGCGGTGCGGCGGGCGGGGATGCGGCTGCGGGTGCCGGTGCCGCGCATGACGCCGCGCATGCGGGTGCTGCTGCGGCGCATGGTGCCGGGGCTGGTGGGCGCGGGGGTGACGCAGCTCAACCAGTCGGTGGACCTCATCATCGTCAGCCTGCTGCCGGCTGGGTCGGCGTCGCTGCTGTACTATGCGGAGCGGGTGTATCAGTTGCCGCTGGGCGTCATCGGCACCGCGGTCGGCACCGCGCTGCTGCCGCTGCTGTCGCGCCAGGCGAAGTCGGGCGATACGGCCGGCTCCATCGTCTCCATGAACCGGGCCTTGGAGATCACCCTCGTGCTGACCCTTCCGGCGGCGCTGGCGCTGGCGGTGCTGGGCGGGCCGATCATGGCGGTGCTGTTCGGTCGCGGCGCGTTCGACGCCCACAGCGCGGCGCTGAGCGCGCAGTCGCTGGCGGCCTATGCGTTCGGGCTGCCGGCCATCGTGCTGCTGAAAGTGCTGGTGCCGGCGTTCTTCGCCCATGGCGATACCGGGACGCCGGTGCGGGTCGGAATGGCTTCCATCGCGCTGAACCTGGTGCTGAACCTGCTGTTCATGCTGCCGCTGCAGCACATCGGCCCGGCGCTGGCGACCAGCCTTTCAGCGGTGTTCAACGCGGTTCTCTTGGCCATCGTCCTGCACCGGCGCGGGCTGCTGGCGCCCGATGCGCGGCTGCGCCGGCGACTGCCGCGCATGGCCTTGGCGGCGGCGGCGATGGCGGCGGCGCTGTGGCTGGGGCAGGATACGGTGTTCAGCGCGGCCGGCGGCGTGGCCGGGCTGCGCTGGGCGGCGCTGGCGGCGGTCGTCGCGGCAGGGGTGGCCGCCTATGGCCTGGCCGGCCAAGCGCTGGGCGCCTTCGACGGCCGGGAACTGGCCGGGATGGCAAGACGCCGGCGCTGACGTTTCCTTACCAATCCTAATCCCACGTCACGGAGTTTCCGGCCAGAACCGGCAACGCGGCGCACCCCTGCGCCGGAGGTCCACGATGACCCGGCTTGCGATGCTGGCGCCTGTTCTTGCCCTGCTCGGTGCGGGAGGCGCCCACGCCGCCGGGGAGCCGCAACAGACCGCCGGCGTCGTTGCGGGCAAGCCTCCCGGCGCCGCATCTGACATGCTGGTCGGCCGCGGACTTCAGCGGTTCGGGCAGCACGCGCTGATCCACGTCCCCGATCCGGCGCGGCCCTGCCGGTTCGATATCCAGATGGAGCAGCAGGATGGCCGCCCGACGGCGTGGGAGAGCGTGGACCTGTGCCATGCCCCTGAACCGAGGCTGACCCATCCCATGGGGGCGAAAGCTGGGCAGTAGTCCAGGGCAATCGCAGGCAGCGTCCGTATGCCACAAGCGATCGCCCAGGCCTCCGCTCGACCCGCCTTGACCAACACTGGCCGGGCGCACAGAACCCGGCCATGCAGCGCATCTTCTCCGGCATCCAGCCTTCGGGCGTTCCAACCCTCGGCAACTACCTCGGCGCCATCCGCAACTGGGTCGCGCTGCAACGCGACCACGAGTGCCTGTATTGCGTCGTGGACCTGCACGCCATCACCCAGTGGCAGGACCCCCGCACCCTGGCGGCGGCGACGCGGGGGCTGGCGGCGTCCATCATCGCCTGCGGCATCGACCCGCAGGCACACATCCTGTTCAACCAATCCGCTGTCCCCGCCCACGTCCGGCTCGCCTGGATCTTCACCTGCGTCGCCCGCATGGGCTGGCTGAACCGGATGACGCAGTTCAAGGACAAGGCGGGCAAGGACCGGGAGCAGGTCTCGACCGGGCTGTTCGTCTATCCCAACCTGATGGCCGCCGACATCCACGCCTACCACGCCACGCGGGTCCCGGTGGGCGACGACCAGCGGCAGCACCTGGAGCTGGCGAACGACATCGCAGCCAAGTTCAACCACGATTACGGTGTGGAGTTCTTCCCGCAGGTCGAGGCGCTGATCCTCGGACCCGCCGCCCGGGTGATGAGCCTGCGGGACGGCTCGAAGAAGATGTCGAAGTCCGATCCCTCGGACCAGAGCCGCATCAACCTGACCGACGACGCCGACACGATAGCGCTGAAGATACGCCGCGCCCGCACCGACCCGGAGCCGCTGCCATCTGAGGCGGAGGGGCTGGAGGGCCGAGCCGAGGCGCGCAACCTGGTTGGCATCATGGCGGCGTTGCTGGACACCAATGCTGCGACGATCCTGCGCGAGCATGGCGGCAAGGGGTTCGGGGTGTTCAAGGATGCCCTGGCCGAGGTGGTCGTGGACAAGCTAGCACCAATCGCCGCGGAAACCCGGCGCCTGCTAGCCGACCCCGGCGCGGTCGATGCGGTACTGCGCGATGGCGCCGCACGCGCTTCCGCCATCGCCAATCCTATCGTGGCGGAGGCGGAGCGGCTGGTGGGCTTCCTCCAGGCCTGACCCACCTTGCCATCGGGTCCCGCCCCATCAACAGGCAAGATGTTTACGTGGGGCAGCGACCGCGCTGACTAGCCCCTTCCTGCAAAGGAAAAGGAAGCAGGCCACAGGCTGCCAGGTCCGGCCCCCGGATCGGGAACCGGACCCGCTGCTTAACGGCGGCGGTAAACGACCTTGGGTGCCGGCTTGGTCGCCAGCGCGATCAGGAAGCCGACACCGGCAGCGACCAGGATCGCGGTGATCGGACGCTGGTCGACCTGCTCGGCCAGCATGTCGCCGGCCTCCTCGATCTGGTCCAGCATCTGCGAGCCGAAATCCCCGGCGCCCACCTGGCTAGCCGCGCCACGCACGGCGTCGGCGGCCTTGCCATAGGTCTTCTGCGCGGACCCAGCCACCTTATCGACGGCACCCTCGGCTTGCATCTTCTGGTCGCCGGTCAGGTTGCCGAAAGCGCCCTCGACCTTGCCGCCGAGGTTGCGGGCGGTGCCCTCAAACTTGTTCTCGTCCATGGTAAGCTTCCCTGTGTTGCAGATGCGCCCCTAACCCCTGCCAGGCCAGGTGGTTCCACAGGCAGTCGCATCGGGGACGCCGTCCTGTCGTCAACCCTATTCCAGCCGGCCTGGATGATTGCCTGCGACGCAAGGACGACACTGGCTGCTGCTCCCGCTCCCGGAGGAGAAGGAAGCAGCAGGCGGCGTTCTCGTGTTTCAGGCGTTGGCCCGGCCGGGCGGCTGGGGCAGGTTGCGTCCAGGGTTGGCCTGGCTGCCGCGCAGCAGCCGGTGCCCCCGCAGCCAGGCAGACCGCACGGCCCAACGGGGCGACCACGGCCGCAGCCTGGCTTGCAGCATGGCGGCGGTGCGCCCGTACAACTCACTGGCCGGGTCCAGCGCCACGGCCTGCTGCGCGTAGTCCAGCGCGCCAGTCAGGTCCCCCTGGGCGCGGAGCAGGTCCGAGATCCAATGATGGATGCCGCCGTGGTGCGGCCAGGCCGCCCGCACCTCGTGGGCGATGGCGAGCGCGGCGGGGCTGTCACCGGCAGCGTGCAGGGCATAGCTGAACGGCATGAGGTAGCCAGGATGCCGCTCCAGCGCCACCACCCGCCGGTGCGTGGCCACAGCCTCCTCCAGCCGCCCGGCGGCGGAGAAGCGCAGCGCCAACGCATGGTGCGTGTCTGGCCGGTTGGACGCCAGGCGGACGGCCTGCTGTGCCAGCGCGATGGCGAGCCGCGGGCGGGAAGCGGGCTGGCGGCTTGCCAGGGTGCCAAAGTAGGCGGACAGCAGATGGCGGCGGGCACGGATGGCCCGCCCGGTTTCCGCCGGGTCCAGGGCGCCATCCAACGCCTGCATGACGATGCCGGTCAGCAGTCCGGCCTCGGACAGCAGCGAACCGACGGGATGGCCGCCATGCGGGACCGGCAGGCGGATGATGGGCGTGTCGGCGGCGATGCGGTCGGCATGTGGGCGGTCGGGTCCGTGCGGATCGTAGGCCACGACCGGGCGGACGGCGCTGCGGATCGGCCCGTCGATGCCGGGCAGGAAGCGCAGCCGCCGCTGGTCCTGGCCCCAGCGCCGCTCGAACGGCGCGCGGGCGGGGTCGATGGAGTACTGCGGCGACAACGCCAGCACCCGCCCGGCCCCGACCGCATCGGCGAAGCGCACCGCCGCATAGCCGCCCATGCTGGAGCCATAGGCCAGCACCGCCGCTGCCCCGGCGGTGACGGCGCGGATGGCGGCAGTGGCCTCGGCCATCTCCGGATGCTGGAACCAGTCGTTGTCCCGGGTCAGCACATGCGTCGCGGTGACGCCGTGGTCGCGGAAGAAGGTCTCGCCAAAGCCGGGGCGATCCAGGGTGCGTTCGTCGTGGTAGCAGTCGAAGGTGACGACGTGGCGGGTAGCGACGCCGCCTGCGGAGCGGGGGGCCGGGACGTGGCGGACCAGCACGTCGGCGCTCTGGAATAGCACGCGCGGGGATGGCGGAGGTTCAGGTTCCGGATCGGGTTCCAAAGGCCGCGGCTGCAGCGCGGCGGTCAGCGCGGCGACATGCGCCTGGTAGTGCTCGCTACCGGGGTCCAATGCCAGAGCCTGCCCGGCGTAGGCCAGCGCGCCCGGCAGGTCGCCCTGCAACTGGTGCAGCTCTGCCAGCCAGGACCGGATGCCGGCGTAGGTGGGCAAGGCCTGCAGCACCTCATGCGCCACCGCCAGCGCGCCCTCGGGATTGCCGGCCCGGCTGAGGTCAAAGCTGAAAGGGATCAGGTAGCCCGGGTTGCGGTCCAGCTCGGCCACGCGCCGGTGGGCCGCGACCGCCTCCGCAAACCGGCCGGCGGCGGACAGGCAGAGGGCCAGGGTATGGTGCGGGTCGGGGGCGTCCGGGGCCAGGCGCACGGCCTGTTGCGCCAGCGCCACGGCGAGGTTCGGGCGGCAGGCGGGCTGCCGCGCCGCCAGGCTGCTGTAATAGGTCGGCACCGTGCGCCGGGCGCCTCGGGCAGCGCGTTCTACCGCGGCCGGGTCCAGCGTGCCATCAAGGGTTTGCTTGACCAATCCGGTCAACAGTCCCGCCCCTGACAGGTAAGCGGCAACGAAGTGGCCGCCGAAAGGGATGCACAACCGGACGACCGGGATATCGGCCGCGATCCGGTCGGCGTGCTCGCCATCAGGGCACCAGGGGTCGTAGGCCAGGACCGGCACGACGCCGCCGGGGATGGGTCCGTCCACCTCCGGCAAGAAGCGCAGGCGGCGCATGTCCTGCGCCCAACGGACCTCGGACGGCATCTTGCAGGGGTCGATGGAGTACTGCGGCGACAGGGCCAGCGCCCGGTGGGCGCCCACCGCGCTGGCGAAGCGGACGGCCGCGTAGCCGCCCATGCTGGAGCCGTAAGCCATGACGTTGGCAGCGCCTGCGGTGGCGGCGCGGATGGCGGCGAGGGCGCCGGACAGCCACGGGTACTGGAACCAGTCGTTATCGCGGGTCAGGACGTGGGTGGCGGTGATGCCGTGTTGGGCGAAGAAGTCCTCGCCGAACGCGGGGCGGGCCAGGGTGCGGCTGTCATGGTAGCGGTCGAAGGTCACGACGTGGCGGCTGGTGTCGGCCGCAGGGACATGGCGGACCTCAAGCTCGGCGTTGGCGAACAGGACGCTCGCCGTCACCGGGGGGCCATCCGCAAGGCACCGTCCAGCCGGATCACCTCCCCGTTCAGCATGGTGTTCTCGATGATATGGCGCACCAGTTGCGCGAACTCGTCCGGGCGGCCCAGGCGGGGCGGGAACGGCACGCCGCGGCCCAGGCTGTCCTGCACCTCCGGCGGCAGGCCCAGCATCATCGGCGTCTCGAACAGGCCCGGCGCCACGGTCACCACGCGGATGCCCTCCCCGGCCAGCTCACGTGCAATCGGCAGCGTCATGCCGACGACACCGCCCTTGCTGGCCGCATACGCCGCTTGGCCGACCTGCCCGTCGAAGGCGGCGATGGAGGCGGTGTTGACGATCACCCCACGCTCGCCGTCCGGCCCCGGCTCGGTCTTGACGATCCAGGCAGCGGCGGCGGTGATCATGTTGAAGGTGCCAATCAGGTTCACCGTGACCACGCGGGCGAAGCTGTCCAGCCGGTGCGGCGCCTTGCGGCCCAGCACCCGCTCGCCGATCGCCACCCCGGCGCAGTTGACCAGGCCATGCAGCGCCCCGAAGCGCGACACCGCGAGCCGCACGCAGGCATGCCCGTCGGCCTCGCTGGTGACATCGGTGCGGAGATAGGCGCCGCCCAGCTCCTCCGCCAGCGCCCCGGCGTCGGCCACATCCGCCAACACGACATGCGCGCCCGCCCCGGCCAGCACCCTGGCCGTGGCAGCGCCCAGGCCGGAGCCGCCGCCGGTGACGATCAGCGTCTTGCCTTCGATCTGCATGGGGGCCTTCCGGGCTGGGGTGGATCGGGGCAGGTTCTAACCGCGCCACGCAGCAGATCAATAGGAGGGGGTCCAACCATGCGCATCCTGGACGTGCGGGAGGTGACGCAGCCGATCAGCTCGCCAATCCGCAACGCCTACATCGACTTCACCAAGATGACGACGAGTCTGGTCGCCGTGGTGACGGACCAGATGCGGGACGGGCGCCGGGTGGTCGGCTACGGCTTCAACAGCAACGGGCGCTACGGCCAGGGCGGGCTGATCCGCGAGCGGTTCGCGCCGCGCCTGCTGGGGGCCGACCCTGCGAGCCTGCTGGATGCGGAGGGCGTGCTGGACCCTCACCGGGCCTGGGCCTGCCTGATGGCAAACGAGAAGCCCGGCGGGCATGGCGAGCGCAGCGTGGCCGTGGGGACGCTCGACATGGCGCTGTGGGACGCCTGGGCCAAGCTGCACGGCCAGCCGCTGTTCCGCCTGCTGGCCCAGCATGCCGGGCGGGAGGCCGACCCGCGCGTGTTCGTGTATGCGGCCGGCGGCTACTACTACCCCGGCAAGGACCTGGGCGCGCTGCGGGCGGAGATGCGCGGCTACCTGGACCGCGGCTACACGGTGGTAAAAATGAAGATCGGCGGGGCGCCGCTGGACGAGGACCGCGCGCGCATCGAGGCGGTGCTGGCCGAGATCGGCGACGCGCAGCTTGCCGTGGACGCCAACGGGCGGTTCGACCTGGAGACGGCCATCGCCTATGCGCGAATGCTGCGGGACTACCCGCTATTCTGGTACGAGGAGGCCGGCGACCCGCTCGACTATCAGTTGCAGGCGACCCTGGCAGAGTTCTATCCGGGTCCGATGGCGACGGGAGAGAACCTGTTCAGCCATCAGGACGCCCGCAACCTGCTGCGCCATGGCGGGATGCGTCCGGACCGCGACTGGCTGCAGTTCGACTGCGCGCTGTCGTATGGATTGTGCGAGTACTTGCGAACCCTGGATGTAATCCATGCCGCCGGCTGGTCGCCCTCGCGGTGCATCCCGCACGGTGGGCATCAGATGTCGCTGAACATCGCGGCTGGGTTGGGGCTGGGCGGCAATGAGAGCTATCCGGACCTGTTCCAGCCCTATGGCGGCTTTCCCGACAGCGTGCGGGTCCGGGATGGGCACATCACCATGCCGGAGCTGCCGGGCATCGGGTTCGAGGGCAAGGCGGACCTGATCCGGGTGATGCGAAACCTGGCGGAGTAGGCTTTCCTTTTCTCTCCCTCTTCCGGAGGGAGAAGCTTGCCGCTCTCCCCGCAGCGCGCAACACTCCGCTGTGGGGAAACAGGAGGCCATCGTGCTCGAACGCCGGCCGACATACGCCGAAACGCGCGACGCCTTCGCCTGGCGCGTCCCGCCCCGCTTCAACATCGCCCACGCCGTCTGCGACCGCCACGCCGCGACCGGCGGCGACGCCCTGCTGACCGAGGCCCCGGACGGCACGCAGCATCGCCTGACCTTCGCGCACCTACAGGAGATGTCCAGCCGCCTCGCCAATGCCCTGCAGGCCCACGGCGTGCAGCGCGGCGACCGTGTCGCGATCCTGCTGCCGCAATGCGCCGAGTGCCTGGTGACGCACCTCGCCGCCTACCGCATGGGCGCCATCGCCCTGCCGCTGTTCACCCTGTTTGGCCCGGAAGCCATCGAGTACCGCCTAGCCAACAGCGGCGCCCGCGTCCTGGTTACCGGCGACGAGGGCCTGGCCAAACTGCACGGCCTGCGCGACCGCCTGCCAGACCTTCGCCTGGTCCTCGGCGCCGACGGCGCGCGGGAGGGCGGCGTGCTGGACTTCAACGCCGAGCTGTCCCGCGCCGCCCCCAGTCATACCCCCGCCGACACCGCCGCCGACGACCCGGCGCTGATCCTGTACACCTCCGGCACCACCGGCCAGCCCAAGGGCGTGCTGCACGCCCACCGCGTCCTGCTCGGCATGCTGCCCGGCGTCGAGCTGCCGCACGACTTCTTCCCGCAGCCCGGCGACCGCATGTGGACCCCCGCCGACTGGGCCTGGGCCGGCGGCCTGTTGGACGTGCTGCTGCCCAGCCTGTTCCACGGCGTCCCCGTGCTGGCCCACCGCCTGCCGAAGTTCGACCCCGGCGCCGCCTACGCCCTGATCGCCCGGCACGGCATCCGCAACGCCTTCATGCCGCCGACCGCGCTCAAGATCATGCGCGGCGTCCCCCCGCCCGGCGACCCGCCCCGGATGCGTAGCGTCGCCAGCGGCGGCGAGCGGCTGGGCGAGGAGATGCTGGACTGGGGCCGCGCCACCTTCGGCCTGACCATCAACGAGTTCTACGGCCAGACCGAGATCAACCTAGTCGTCGGCAACTGCGCCACCCTGATGCCGCTGCGGCCGGGATCGATGGGCCGCGCCATCCCGGGCCATGACGTGGCGGTGCTGGACGACGATGGAGCGGCGTCCCTACCCGGCGAGACTGGGTCGTTGGCGGTCCGTGCGCCGGACCCCGCACTCTTCCTGCGCTATTGGAACAATCCGGACGCCACGGAACGCAAGTTCCGCCAAGGCCCGGACGGCGCGCGCTGGTGCCTGACGGGCGACATGGGCCGGGCAGATGCGGACGGCTACCTGTGGTTCCACGGCCGCGACGACGACGTGATCATCAGCGCCGGTTACCGCATCGGCCCCGACGAGATCGAGGACTGCCTGATGCGCCATCCCGCCGTCGGCATGGTCGCGGTGATCGGCGTGCCCGACCCGGTGCGCGGGGAGGTCGTCAAGGCCTTCGTGGTGCCGACGCCAGGACATCAGGCCGGGCCGGGGCTGGCGGCGGAGATCCAGGCGTTCGTCAAGGCCCGGCTGTCGGCGCACGAGTACCCCCGCGCCATCGAGTTCCGCGAGGACCTGCCGATGACCGTGACGGGCAAGATCAGGCGGCGCGACCTGCGCACGGTTTAGGGGCGCATGACCGGGGGGCAAGCATGGGCAAGCTGTATGACGAGTTCACCCCCGGCCGGTCCTGGACGACGCCGGGCCGGACGGTGACGGAGGCCGACATCATCGGCTTTGCCGGGCTGACCGGCGACTACAACCCGCTGCACGTGGACGAGGTGTTCGCCGCCGCGACCGGGTTTGGCGGACGCATCGCGCATGGCCCCATGGGCATCGGCATGGCCTTCGGCCTGGCGTCGCGGCTGGACCTGATCGACGGCACGGCGGTCGCGCTGCTGGGCGTGCAGTGGGACTTTCGCGCCCCGGTACGGGCGGGGGACACGCTCCATGCCAGCATCACGGTGCGCGAGGCACGGCCGACCAAGCGCGACGATCAGGGCGTGGTGACGCTTGCGTTCACGATCCTCAACCAGCAAGAGGTGGCGGTGCAGGAGGGGGTGGCCCGGCTGCTGATGCGGCGGGCGTTATGACGTTGGGCCGTTGCTGGTGAGCAAGCTAGGCGCGTGGGTTTACATCATGACGAACCGGCCGAACGGCACGCTGTGCGTAGGTGTCACGACGAATCTTCCACGCCGGATTTGGGAACACCGGGAAGGCATCGTTGAAGGCTTCACGACGACTTATGGGCTGAAGCGCATGGTTTACTGCGAGGAGCATGCAACCGTGCTCCTGGCGATCCAGCGTGAGAAGAACATCAAGCATTGGCCGCGGGCTTGGAAGGTCCGGCTAATTCTAGAGGGCAACCCGGGATGGGCCGACTTGTACACGCTACTGCAGTGATCCTTAATCGGCATCGACCAGGGCCGGCCGAGTGACGTAGGCTGGGCCAAGCCCAGTTGCGCCGGACACACCTGAGTTTCCTTTCCCGTCATGGCCGGGCTTGTCCCGGCCATCCACGCTGTGCCGCAAGGACCGGATACGGGCGTCCGGGACCAGCCAGGCATCCCATCCAGCCCTTGACGGCCGGCGGAGCGTCACGCGGGACGGCGTGGATAGCCGGGACACGCCCAGCCATGACGTAGATGGAGATTGGCCTCCTAACTAGGGCACCACTCGCCAGCCACAAGGACCCCCAACCACAAGGACCCCATGTCATGCGACCAGAAACGCACCCCTCGCGGCGCATGCTGCTGAACACCACCCTGCTGGCTGGCGCAGCCCTGGCCACTGGCGGGGCGGCGGACCTTCCAGCACCGGCAGCGCCCGCCGGATTGTGGTCCGCTACCTACTGGGCCACCAAGCAGCGCGACGGCCAGGACATCCGATTGGCGATGTACCGCAAGCGGGCCGGCGCCCCCGCACCGGGCCAAGCGCTGCTGCCGGTGCTGCTTTTGGTGCACGGCTCGTCCCCGGCGGCGCTGGCCAGCTTCGACCTCACGGTGCCCGGCTACGACGACCACTCCATGATGAACGTGTTCGCCCGCGCCGGCTACGACGTCTGGACGCTGGACCACGAAGGCTACGGCGCCTCCACCCGCACCGACGGCAACTCGGACATCGCCAGCGGCGTCGCGGACCTGCAGGCGGCCACCGACCTGATCGTGCACGAGACCGGGCAGCCGCGGATGCACATGCTGGGCGAGTCCTCCGGCGCGTTGCGGGCCGGGGCGTTCGCCATGGCGCGGCCGGACCGGGTAGGCCGCCTGGTGCTGGAGGCGTTCACCTACACCGGCGCCGGGTCCCCGACACTGGGCAAGCGGGCGGAGCAAGTGGAATACTACCGCACCCACAACCGCCGCCCGCGTGACCGCGCCATGCTGGAGAGCATCTTCACCCGCGACCACCCGGGCACCACCGACCCCGCCGTGGCCCGCGCCTTCGTGGAGAAGGAGATCGTGAATGGCGACACCGTGCCCACCGGCACCTACCTCGACATGACCGCCCACCTACCCGTCGTCGATCCCGCCCGGGTGCCCTGCCCGGTGCTGCTGATCAAGGGCGAATACGACGGCATCTCGACATTGGAGGACCTGCAGGACTTCTTCGGCAAGCTGCCGAACGGCGACCGGCAGCTTTCCATCGTCGCCGGCGCGGCGCACGCCGTCACGCTCAGCCGGGGCTACAAGGCGTTCCACCACATCGTGCAGGCGTTCCTCGCCATGCCCGGCCCCCCTGCCGCCTAGACCCCCCGGATCAGGGACGCATCTCGGCGGCGACATAGTCCACCAGCGCGCGCACCCGGGGTGTATGTCGCAGGTCCTCATGGAAGCCGAGCCACAGCTCCCGGTCGGGCGGCGCCTCCGGCGGGTGCAGTCGGTGCAAGTCGGGCAAGGCGTCGCCGATGGATCGCGGCAGCAGCACCAGCCCGGCGCCGGCCACGGCAGCCGCCGCGTGAACGTCCAGGCTGTTGCTTTGCAGCGCGATGTGCGCCTGCGGCGCCAGGGTGTCGCGCAGCCATTGCGCCTGCGCCAGGGTGAACAGTGACTCCGGCAGGGTGATCAGCGTATGGCCGGGGCAGCCGGCGGCGAAGTCGGGTTCACCGCGTTCAGCCAGGTAGGCGCGGCTGGCATAGAGGCCCCGCGGCGTCGCCCCGATCCGCCGCTGCACCAGCCCCTCCTGATCGAACCGCACCGGGCGCAACGCGATGTCGGTTTCGTGCCGGGTCAGGCTGAGCACCCGGTCGGCGGTGATCAGCTCGACCGTCACGCCGGGATGCAGCCGGCAGAACCCGGCCAGCACCGGCGCCAGAAGGTGGTGGCCCGTCCACTCCAGCGTGGTGATGCGAACCAGGCCGTCCAGCCCGGTGCCGCGCGCCGCGATCTGCCGTTCCGCCGCCAGCGCCGACTGCTCCATCCGCTCGGCCAGGGGCAGCAAGGACGTGCCCAGGGCGTTCAGCGCGACGCCAGCCGCTGTGCGCTCGAACAGCCGCGCGCCCAGGCGGTCCTCCAGGTTCTCCACTCGGCGGCCCATGGTGGGCTGCGTCACGCCCAGCGCCCGCGCCGCCGCGGTCAGGCTGCCGTGCCGGGCGATGGCCAACACGAGGCGCAGGTCGTCCCACTCCAACATCCTTGATCCCATGCGTAAACGTATGCCCAGGCAACGAGCATTGCGGGTGCTGCATAACTCTAGGCTAACCCATCTGTTTGCGGTGCCCAGGGGATACCAAGCCCGGGGCATCGCAAACCTGGCCCGCCGCGAGACGGACCTCTTTGGTCAGGAGACCACTACCATGAAGACCACCTTTATCGCCGCTGCCCTGCTCGCCCTTTCGATGAGCGCGGCCTATGCCGGCGAGGGCAATGGCGAGCCCTTCCCCAACACCGCCTCCACCGGCAATGTCGTTGCCAACCAGGTGCTGAGCGACACCGGTTCGGAGACCGCGCCCCACTTCGGCCGCGGCGTGACGTTGCTGACGCAAGGCGACGTGCTGCCCACGGACGGCACCGAGAGCGCCGTGCAGACCGCCAACTCCCTGCCGCGCGGCTTTGAGACCGGCACGGTGGCGTATGCCCAGGCGGAGTCGGTGCAGCGTTGGGTGCTGGCGCACCAGGCGACGACTGCGTCCCGGCTGGCGTCGCGTGGCGTGAGCCTTGCCAACTAACCGACCAGCAACTTAACCGATAAGGGGGCTGGGCACTGTCCGGCCCCCTTTCGGCTCGTTGCCTGCCGGCAAGGCCGCGCCACAGCCGTCAACGAGGGCGATGTGGCATGTCTGCCCGGCCCGGCGGTCCCCAGATCGCCGTCCAGGTATCCACCCGCCGCCCGCGCCGGGACAGCTCGACGAACGCCGCCACGAACGCCGCGGCTGCCAGCAGCGGCAGCGCACGCACCCACGCCGGCGCCCCAGCCAGCCCCAAGCCCAGCCAGGCCGTCGGCAACGCCATCACGAAGGCCACGTAGCCCGCGCGCTTGTGCCAGCCCTCGAACACGCGGCGGCGCGGGGTCATGTCATAGTGGTCGCCGCGCCAGGTCGCCGGGTCCCCTGGGTCAGCATGGGTGTCCGTCGGCCCGCCCTTGGTGCCGCGCAGCACCCCGCTGGCGACTTGCAGGGCGCACAGGGTCACCACCGCCAAGCCCAGGACGGCGTGCAGGTTCCCCAGATCCCAAACCCCGCCCAGCGCGTCCCACGCAATCCACACGGCCACTCCCACCAGGGCCGCGCCGGCGTATTGCGACCCCAGGTGCGCCAGCCACCACGCCCTGCTGTCCCGCACATGGGGGAAATCCTGGCCCGGCAGGACCTTGTAGAACCGGGCGGCCAGCGCTCCGCCGGGCAGCAGCACGAACCAGGCCAGCAGCATCAGCCCGCCGTGCCACAGGAACGGCGTCACCGGCTACGCCCCCTGCCCGCCGGCCACGGCGATGACGGCAATGATGATTAGCCCCGTCAGCAACATGCGCGGCCCTGGCCCGGCACCGGCGGTGTTCAGCATCGCCACCAATAGGAACATGAACAGCGCCGCCCCGCCGACCCCCGCGACGCCCGCCCGCCCGCCGCCCACGTCGGTGCCGCCGATCACCACCACGGCGATGGTCAGCAACAGGTATTCCTCGCCCTGGTCCAGCGAGTTGCCGCCGCTGAACCCGGCCAGCAGCGCCCCGGTCAGCCCCGCCAGACCGGCGGAGGCCACGTAAACCGCCAGCCGCACCCGCTCCACCCGCAGGCCCGCGAACCCCGCCGCCCCGGCGTTCTGCCCGATGGCCGCCACCGCCCGGCCCGTCACCGTCCGGTCCAGCAGCAGGGCCAGCAGCGCCATCACGCCGGCCGCCACCAAGGCCAGCACCGGCACCCCCAGCAGCCGCGCCACCGTGAAGTCGGCAAAGCCGGGCGGCGGCTTGACCTTCAGCCCGCGGCCGAAGCTGATGGCGACCGAAAGCACCACCAGCCCCGCCGACAGCGTCGCGATGATCGGCGGGATCCGCAGCAGCCGGATCAAGCCCACGTTGAACAGCCCGACCAGCGCTCCCGCGCCCACCGCCGCCAGCAGCCCCGGCACGATCATGGCCGCCCGTCCGTCCATGACCAGCATCGCCACTGCGCTCGACAGCGCGATGACGGAGGGGATCGACAGGTCCACGTTGCCAGGCCCCAGCGTGATGACCAGCATCTGCCCCAGCGCCGCCAGCACCGCGAAGGCCGAGAACGCCAGCGCCGCCGCGATCAGCGCCCCGCCGCCGGCCCCGCCGTTCAGCGCCACCGTCGCCGCCCAGGTCAGCGCGGCGGCGACGTAGCTGTAGGCCCAGGAGCGCGCGAGCAGCCGGCTCATCGCAGGGTGGGGCGCTGGTGCGAGGGGTGCGGCGATGCGGAGGAGCGGCGAGGGCTGCACCGGATGCGCCTGAATCGCCGCGCCGAAGCCGGCTCGCAACGGCGGCTCCCGGAAGGCGCCATCATGCCGGAACCTGCGCGCGCCCGATCCGCTCGATGACGGCGCGCAGACCCAGCACGGCGATCAGAATGCCGCCCTGCACGCCGATCTGCCAGTCCGGCGGGATGTGCAGGAACGTCAGCAGCGACGCCGCCAAGGTCAACGTCAGCGCCCCCAGCACCGCGCCCGCCGGCGACACCCGGCCGCCGGTGAACTCCCCGCCCCCCAGGATCACGGCAGCGATGGACAGCAGCGTGTAGCGCCCGGCCAGGTTGGCATCACCCGAGGTCGTCAGCCCCAGCAGCGCCAGCCCGGACAGCACGCCGAACACCCCGGCCATTGCATAGACCGCCACCCGCAGCCGCAGCAGGCTCCATCCCGCCCGCGCCACCGCCCGCGCGTTGCCGCCCATGCCGCGCGCCACCGTCCCCCATGCCGAGCGCATCAGCCCCAGGTGCACCACCCCCGCCACCGCCACCGCCCCCCACAGCGCCAGCGGCATGCCCGGCGTGCGCGTCCGCATGAAGCCGGACAGCCACTCCGGCGCCAGCCCGCCCGGCGTCGGCAGCAGCATCACCGCCAGCCCCAGCCACACGAACGACAGCCCGAGCGTCACCACGATGGCCGGCAGCCCCCGCGCGCCGATCAGCGCCCCGGTCGCCGCATACCCTCCCACCGCCGCCAGCAACAGCGCCGCGCCGAGCACCGGCCGCACCGGCAGCACGACGCTACCGATGCACGTCACCAGCGAGACGAACGACCCGATGGACAAGTCGAGGTCGCCCAGCGTGATCACCAGCATCTGCGCCATCGTGGCCAGCACCACCGGCAGGCCCAGGTTCAGGAGCAAATTCAGCCCCAAGTAGGACATCGCCCGCGGCTGCTGCGCAAAGATCGTGCCGAGCAGCAGCAGGAACGCCGCCGCCGGCAGGGCCATGCGCAGGATGCCCGCGAGCCGCCGGCCCCGCATCCCCTAGGCCGCGTCCGCAAAGGACAGCCGCAGCACTGCGGCCTCCGTCACCGCAGCCCGCTCCAGCACGCCCGTCACCCGGCCATCGCGGAACACCAGCACGCGGTCGCAGTGCAGCAGCTCATCGAATTCGGTGGAGTACCACAGAAAGGTGCGGCCCGCTGTGGCCTCGCGGGCGATCAGGGCATACACGTCGCGCTTGGTGCCGACATCGACGCCGCGCATCGGGTCGTCCATCAGCACGACGCCGGCGTCGCTGGCCAGCGCCCGGGCGAACAGCGCCTTCTGCTGGTTGCCGCCGGACAGGGACAGGATCGGGTTGTCCACCGTGGGCGTCACCAGGCCCATGCGGACGCGCCAGTCCTCGGCCAGCGCCCGCTCGCGCCGTGGGTCCAGGAACGGGCCGGTCCGCAACGCCGGCAAGGCGCGCACGGTCATGTTGCGGGCGATGGACCACAGGGGGAACACGCCGTCGGCGCCGCGGTCGCCGGGCACCAGGGCGGTGGCGGACGCCAGGCGGATGGCGGCGTCGTGCCCGGAGGAGGCTGCCAGGACCCGTCGCAGCAACCGGGTCTGCCCGTGCCCGGCCAGTCCGGCCAGGCCGATCACCTCGCCCTCGCGTGCGGCCAGCGCGGCGCCGCCCGTTGCAGCCGGGGCAATCGTCAGCCGCACCGGCCCGGCGGCGGCGCTGTTGCGGCGCTGCGCCTGCTCCGCCGGGGCGGCGTGGCCCATGGCGTCCACCAACGAGTCCCGCGTCAGGCCCGCGCCGGGCCGGTCCAGCACCACCCGGCCGTCGCGCATCACCACGACCTGCCCGGCGACGGCCAGCACCTCGTTCAGCTTGTGCGAGATGAAGATGACCGCGCCGCCTGCCGCGACGAAGCCACGCACATGATCCAGCAGCGAAGCCGCCGCAGACCCGTCGAGCGACGATGTCGGCTCGTCCAGGATCACCACGGCGGGCGGCGTCCCGGTATGGCTAAACGCACGGGCGATTTCCACCATCTGGCGCTGGCCGATGCTCAGGTCGCCGACCACCTGGCCGGGCTGCAGGCCGTGACCGGGGAACACCTGGTCCAACGCCGCCGCCATCAAGGCCCCAGCCCGGCGCCGCCAGCCGAAGCCCTGGATATCCCCATGCACCACCCGCGCATTTTCGGCGATGGTCAAGTTCGGGCACAACGAACCCTCCTGGAACACGCAGCGGACCGCCGCGTGCCGGGTGCCCGGCGCCATATCCTGCCCCATGACCTGCAACGACCCGGCATCCGGCGCCAGCGTTCCCGCCAGCACCCCCATCAGCGTGGACTTCCCGGCGCCATTATGCCCGACCAGGCCCAGGCACCCGCCCCGTGCCAAGGCCAGGTCAACACCGGACAGCGCATGAACCGCGCCAAAGCTCTTGCTGATGCCGCGCAGCCGTACGGCGTCGGCCATGACGGGCAGGGTGCGTGCCGTTGGAACTGCCAGGCCCACTGAAACTTACCCTCAGCAGACCCCGTCATTGCGAGCCGCACTTGCGGCGTGGCAATCCAGAGCCGCCGGAACAGTCCTTGATGCCCTGGATTGCCGCACCGCTGCGCTCCTCGCAACGACGGGGTGCGATTGGGACGGACCGGGCAAGGCCGTCCCCCGCGTCAGCTCTTTGCCTTGGCGATGAAGTCGATCACGTCCTGCTGCCCGTAATCCACCGTCGTCACCCCGCCCGGCGCCGTCAGCTTCAGGTTCTGGTCCAGCGTGTCCTGGTCCACCACCGTGATCGGCAACACAAGGTGTTTCAGCACCGCCGCACCCGCCAGCACCTGCTGAGCCACCCACAGCGCGAACGTCGAGCATCCCGGCGAGATCGCCGCCGACTTGGTCTGGTACCCGTTGGCGTCGCGCTGCCCCTTCCACCACGTCAGCTCGTCCTCCCGGTTGCCCAGGAAGATCGGCGGGATCGGCCGCCCCGCCGCCCGGAACGCCTGCGCCGCGCCATACCCGTCGCCACCCTGGGTCACCACCGCCGCCAGCTCCGGCAGGGTCGGCAGCACGCCCGCCACCTCCTTCTGCGCCACCGTCTGCGTCCAGTTGCCATGCACGCTGGACACCACAGTGAACTCCGGATGGGCCTTCAGGGCCTCGGTGATCCCCGCGTGGATCTCCTCGTCCACGAAGCCGCCCGCCAGCCCGCGGATCTCCAGCAAGTTGCCCTTCAGCCCGCGCCCGGCCATGTACTCCACCTGCATCCCGCCCATCCGCCGGAAATCCACGCCGACGACATACGCGCAGGGCTCCGTCACCGAGCTGTCGAACACCACCACCACGATCCCGGCGTCGCACGCCTGCTTGATCGCGCCGTTCAGCGCGGTGGGGGACGCGGCGTTGACCACGATGGCGTCGTAGCCCTGCAAGGTCAGATTCTGGATCTGCGCCGCCTGCTCGGTCGCCTGATTTTCGGCGGTGGTGAAGCTGCGGGCCTCGGCGAGCTGCTTCGCGGCAACGGCGGTGGTGGCGGCCTTGTCGAAGCTCGCTAGCATCGCCTGCCGCCAGGAGTTGCCGGCGTAGTTGTTGGACAGCGCGATGCGCTTGCCCGCCGTGTCGGCCGCGTGGGCGGATCCGATCAGCGCAAGGGCGAGCAGGCCGGCAATGGCAGGTGAGCGCATGGTGGTTTCCCCGATCGCGCCGCCACTGGCCGCGCCTCTGTTGGGATGGTAGCCCCGGCGGACGGGATTGCAACGGCAAGGGAACAACAATGCAGCCACCCCGCACGATGACGCCGGAGATCGAGGTGCTCGACGACCGGTTCCGCCGCCTGATCCACGGCATGGCGCGGATGTACCACCTGTTCGACGGCTGCCGCTGGGCGGAGGGGCCGGCGTATTTTCCCGCCCATCGCGCGCTGTACTGGTCCGATATCCCCAACGACCGCGTGCTGCGCTACAGCGAGGCCGATGGGACCGTGACCGTCCACGAGACGCCCTGTGGCTACCCTAACGGGCACGCCGTGGACGCAGGGGGACGCCTGGTGCGGTGCGAGCACGGCGGGCGATGCGTGTCGCGCATCGAGCATGACGGCAGCCGCACGGTGCTGGCCGGGGCGTGGGAGGGCAAACGGCTGAACAGCCCCAACGACGTGGTGGTGGCGCGGGACGGCGCGGTGTGGTTCACCGACCCGACCTACGGCATCGACTCCGATTACGAGGGCGACCGTGCGCCGGGCGAGATCGGCGGGAGCTGGGTGTACCGCGTCGTGCCCGGCGGGGAGCCGGTTCCGGTCATCACGAGCATGGTGCAGCCGAACGGGCTGGCGTTCTCCCCGGACGAGCGGGTGCTGTATGTGGGGGACACCGGGGTCAGCCATGTTGCGGGCGGGCCGCGGCACATGCGGCGGTTCGGGGTGGGGACGGACGGTGCGGTGAGCGGCGGAGAGGTGTTTGCGACGTGCGAGGCCGGGCTGTTCGACGGCATCCGGTGCGACCGGGCCGGGCATGTCTGGGCGGCGGCCAGCGATGGGGTGCACTGCTATCATCCGGACGGGACGCGGCTGGGGCGGATCGTGGTGCCGGAGGTGGTGGCCAATCTTTGCTTTGGCGGATTGAAGCGGAACCGGCTTTATATCTGTGCAACGACTTCGCTGTACGCGATTACGGTTAATGCGAATGGGGCGGTTTGAGAGGGTGCTGGTTTTGATGGCGGCTTAAATCTGCCCGATTTGCATGGCGGACTGTTGCGTTGCGCGCATGGGAAATCTTTTGATCCTGGCGTTGAATATGCGTGGGAGTCTGCCTCACATCGATCTATGCGGTTAATTTATGGAGTTTCTAGTCCGAGTTCGTCAAGAAACTAAGCGGGCCGCAGTACCTGAATCCCGCGCCAAGGATTTAGCACTAGAAAGTCCTTATCACCCGAAACGATGATAGTCGCCTCAGCAGCCAGGGCTAGTTCCAAATAACAGTTGTCCCCGTCGTCCCGGCAGTCCCGCACCTTGTCCTCCGGCTCAATCCAGAGCGCTGCCGCACTCAGAATTTCTAGAATCTCGCGGCATCGATCATCAGTGAGCACCCGAGCAAACTTCGGCCTTGTCAGAACCTCGGTGATTTCCCCGTAAACGGCCTTTGACAGAGCTATGGTGCCTCTCGCACGCGCTAGCGCCAGAGCACGCCGAGGGACTCCACTGAGACTCAAGGCCGCCGAGACAACGGTATTCGCATCCATCACGTAGACGCTCAGGCGCGGCGTTCCGCCTTATGTGCCGCAAGTTCCGCCTCAATGTCCGCCTCGGTCAGACCGGCCTCTTGTGCCTCAGCGGCCGTCCGCTCCAGCAACGCGATCAACGGGTCGTCAGCACCTGGCCGGACCAGCCGATCGACAAGGCGACCGACAGCCTCGCGGCGGCGCGGATCGGACAGGGCGGCTGCGGTGGCCTCCTCGACGGGAATTTCAATCTTCGATGTCTGGTTCATGGTCGGGCTCCGGGTTACAACCTCAATTCTAGCAGACCTTGGGTGGCAGTTCACCTCGTCGCTCGGCGTACCAGGACTGGACGCGCGCCGAGGTGAGATTCGTTGCCGGGTGGCGCATGAGCATCCGTCTGGGCCGGATCAGCCTGCTGAAAGTAGCGGCGAACTTGCACCTCAAGGAGTCGAAGCGGAGTCGCATGGCTTTTCCTGCTAATGTCCAACTTGAGGCTGGGTAACCCCACTTGGCCACCACAGTGGATCAGTTCAGCGCCGCCTCCGTCACTTGACCCCCGCCCCCAAGAACTGCCGTAACTCCGCCGTCCGCGGCGCCCCGAACACTTCCCCAGGCGGCCCCTGCTCCCAAATCGTCCCCTGGTGCATCAGCACCACCTGGTCCGCCACCGTCCGCGCAAACCCCATCTCATGCGTCACCAGGATCATCGTCATCCCGTCCGCCGCCAGCCCCTCCATGACAGCCAGCACCTCCCCCGTCAGCTCCGGGTCCAGCGCCGACGTTACCTCGTCGAACAGCATCACCTTCGGCTGCATCGCCAGCGACCGCGCGATCGCCACCCGCTGCTGCTGCCCGCCTGACAGCGTGTCCGGGTAAGCCTCAAACTTGTCTGCCAGCCCCACCTGCGCCAGCACCCGCTCTGCCAGCGCCCGGGCCTCCCCCCGCGCCACCCCCTTCACGATCCGCGGCGCCAGCATGACGTTCTCCCCGGCGCGCAGGTGCGGGAACAGGTTGTACCCCTGGAACACGATCCCGACATCCTGCCGCAGCGCCCGCAGGTTGCGCCGCTCCCGGTCCAGCGCATGCCCGGCAATCCGGATGCGCCCCGACCCGATCGCCTCCAGCCCGTTCAGGCAGCGTAGCAGCGTGCTCTTGCCCGACCCGCTGCGCCCGATCAGCGCTACCACCCCGCCACGCGGCACCTTAAGCGACACCCCACGCAGCACCTCGAGCGGCCCGTAGCTCTTGCGGACCTCCTCCACCAGCACGACCGGTTCAGCCTGCAGATCAGGCACGCAGCCCCCGTTCCAGCCGTCCCGCCGCCCGCGACAGCGGCCAGCACACGGCGAAGTACAGCACCGCCACCACCCCGAACACCCGGAACGGCTGGAACGTCGCGTTGTTCACGAGCTGCCCGGCCCGCGCCAGCTCCACCAGCCCGATGGCCGACACGATGGAGGTGTTCTTCACCAACTGCACCACGAACCCCACCGTCGGCGGCACCGCCAGCCGCACCGCCTGCGGCAGGATGACATAGGCGTACTGCTGCCACCGCCGCATGGCCAGCGACGCCGACCCCTCCCACTGCGGCCGGGGCACCGCCTGGATCGCCCCGCGCCAAATCTCGCCCAGATAGCCGCTGGCATACAGCCCCATCGACGCCGAGGCCGCGAGCAGCGGCGGCAGCTCCACCCCCGCCAGCGGCAGCCCGTAATACGACAGCAGCAGCAGCATCAGCACCGGGATGCCCTGGATCACCTGGATATACAGCAGCGCCGCCGTCCGCAGCGGCGCCCACAGCGACACCCGCGCCAGCGCCACCAGGAACCCCAGCCCGGCCCCCAGCGCCAGCGCCAGCCCCGTCAGCAGCAGCGTCCAGCGCAGCGACAGCGCCAGGAACTGCACCTCATCCCAGCCGAAGGTGCGGATCACCCTAGGACACCGCTCATCGGCCCGCCCTCCGCACCGGCGGGAACACCGCCCGCCCCAGCCCCGCCAGCCCCAGCCGCAGCAGCACCGCCAGCGCCAAGTACAGGACGGACACCACGAGGTACACCTCGAAACTTCGGAACGTCTGGCTCTCGACTGAGGCCGCCATGCCCGACATCTCCTCCACCGAGATGAACGAGCAGATGCTGGTGGACAGCATCATCAGCACGAACTGGCTGCACAGCGCCGGCCACACCCGCGCCAGGGCCGGCAGCAGCACGACGTGGCGGAACACTTGCAGCCGGGTCAGGGCGAGGGATTGCCCGGCCTCGATCTGCGCGGGATGCACGGCCTCGATCCCGGAGCGCACGATCTCGGTGGCGTAAGCTCCCAGATTGAGCGTCAGCGCCAGCAGCGCCGCCGCGGGCGCATCCAGCCGCAGGCCGAGCGGCGGCAGGCCGAAGAAGATGATGAAGAGCTGCACCAGGAACGGCGTGTTGCGGATCACCTCGACGTAGCCCGCCACCACCGCGCCGACCGGCCGCGGCGCCGTTGCGCGCAGCACCGCCAACCCGACGCCCAGCGCCGTCCCCAGCACGATCCCGGCCAAGGACAGCCACAGCGTCAGCAGCAGCCCGTCCAGCAGACGCGGCCATTCGGCCAGGACCGGGGCGAAGTTGAATTGGAACGGCACGGCCCCGCCTGGTCAGAACGTCGGCAGCGTCGGCAGCGCCGCGCCGGTCCACTTGCGGCAGATCTCGTCCAGCTCGCCGCTGACCTTGATGAAGTAGATCGTGTTGTTCAGCCACTGCCGCAGCTCGTCCGACCCCTTGCGGACCGCGATCGAGTTCGGCTGCTGGAAGAAGATGAACTTCACCTCCATGTCGGCGTCCGCCCGGGTCTTGGCGATCTCCCGCCCGATGGTGTCGGGGATGGCGATGGTGTCGATCTGCCCGGCGATCAGCGCCTGCGCGACGGTCGAGTCGTCCTCGAACCGCGTCACCTTGGTGCCGGGCACGGCGGCCTTGTTCAGCGCCGATTCCTGGCTGGACCCGCGGTTGACCCCCACGGTCTTGCCCCTCAGGTCCTGCAGGGTGCTGATCGCCAATCCCTTCTTGGCCATGATCGCCATCTGGAAGGCGTTGTAGGGGCTGGTGAAATCGACCGTCAGCGCCCGCTCCGGCGTGGGGGCCAGGGTGGCGACCAGGAAATCGACGCGTCCGCCCTGCAGCGCCGGGATGCGGGCCGGCGGCGTCAGCGGCACCAGGTCCACCGGTACGCCGAGATACTTGCCCACCAGGTTGGCGACATCCACGTCATAGCCGCTCGGGTTGCCCTGCGCGTCGATCATGCCGAACGGCGGCGCCCCGGTCAGCACGCCAATCTTGACCCGGCCGCGCTTGACGATCTCCGCCGTCGTCTGCGCCTGCACCGCCCCTATGGCCATCAGCAGCGCCGCGCCGAGCAGCATCGCCCGCAGCATCGATTTCCACATACCCCAAAGCCCCTTCCTCAAACGACGCTGGTCAGCCCACCGTCCACGTAGATCACCTGCCCGTTGACGAAGCTCGACGCCGAGGAGGCCAGGAACACCACCGCGCCGCCCAGCTCCTCCACCCGGCCCCATCGTCCGGCCGGGGTGCGGTTGCACAGCCAGTCGGAGAACGCCGGGTCCGCCACCAGCGCCGCCGTCAGCTCGGTCTCGAAGTAGCCGGGGCCGAGGCCGTTCACCTGCAAGCCGTGCCGCGCCCAATCGGCGCACATGCCCTTGGTCAGCATCTTCACCGCGCCCTTGCTGGCGGCGTAGGGCGCGATGCCGGGGCGGCCCAGCTCGCTCTGCACCGAGCACACGTTGATGATCTTGCCATGCCCGCGCGGGATCATGTGGCGGGCCACCGCCTGGGCGACGAAGAACACGCTGTCCAGGTTGGTGGCCATCAGCTCGCGCCAGGTTGCCTCCGGGAAGTCCTGCAGCGGCGCGCGGCGCTGGATGCCGGCATTGTTGACCAGGATGTCGATGGGGCCGCCTGCCTCGACGGCAGCGATGCCGGACGCAACGGCACCTGGGTCGGTCACGTCGAAGGGGGCGCACTCCACCGTCGCGCCGTTGGCCCGCAACGTGGCGGCAGCGCGGTCCAGCTTGGCGGCGTCCCGGCCGTTCAGCACCACGGCCGCCCCGGCGCCGGACAGTGCCGCGGCCAAGGCCAAGCCTATGCCCTGGCCGGACCCTGTCACCAACGCCCGGCGACTCGTCAAATCGAACATCTGCCCTCGTTTCCCCCCAAACGCCCGTCTTGTGCGGGACCGCACGCAGGAGCCTAGTGGATGCCCCGCCGCATAAGCAATGAGGCTCCCCCCATGCAGGCCGTCGTCATCCATGCCGCCCGCGACCTGCGGATCGAGGACGCGGACACCCCTGCCCTCGGCCCGCACGACGTGGCGGTCCGGATCGGCGCCGGCGGCATCTGCGGGTCCGACCTGCACTACTACCAGGACGGCGGCTTCGGCACGGTCCGCCTGCGCGAGAGCATGGTCCTCGGGCACGAGGTCGCCGGCACCGTAACGGAAATCGGCGCCTCCGTGACCGGCATCGCGCCCGGCGCCAGGGTGGCCGTGAACCCCAGCCGCCCCTGCAACGCCTGCCGGTTCTGCCTGGCCGGGCAATCCAATCAGTGCCTCGACATGCGCTTCTTCGGCAGCGCCATGCGGTTCCCCCACGTGCAGGGCGGCTTCCGCCAAGTCCTGGTCTGCGACGCCAGCCAGGCCGTGCAGGTGCCGGCGGACCTGCCGCTGACCTCCGCCGCGTTCGCCGAGCCGCTGGCGGTTTGCCTGCACGCCGCCCACCAGGCCGGGCCGTTGCTGGGCGCGCGCGTGCTGGTGACGGGCGCCGGCCCGATCGGCATGCTGATGCTGCTCGCCGCCCGCCACGCCGGGGCCGGCGAAGTCATCGTGACGGACCTGGTGGACGCCCCCCTGGAACTGGCCCGGCGCCTGGGCGCGGACGCCGCCTTCAACACCCGCACCGATCCGGGCGCCCTGGACCGCTTCCTGCCCGACAAGGGCTGGTTCGACGCCGTGTTCGAGGCGTCCGGCAGCGCCGCTGCCCTGACCCAGGCCATCGCCGTCGCCCGCCCCGGCGCCACCATCGTGCAGGTGGGCATCGGCCGCGACGCGCCGCTGCCGCTCAACACCGTCGTCGCCAAGGAAATCACCCTGCGCGGCAGCTTCCGCTTCGGGCCAGAGTTCGCCATGGCCGCCGCCGCCATCGGCTCCGGCCGCATCGACCCGGCGCCGTTGCTGACCGAGGTGCTGCCAATGACCAGCGCCATCCAGGCGTTCGAGCTGGCCGCGGACCGGGCACGGGCGATGAAGGTGCAGTTGGCGTTCTAGGCAGGGTTGCCCAGCCTGAAACCGGGATGCTGTTCGGCGCGACTAGGCTACGCAACCCTGCTTGGCTTCCCTTCCTGCGCAAACCCAAAGAGGTTTGCTTAGGGATCAGTATCGCAAGTTGGCGTCCACGCCGGTCAGGTTGACCAGGCTGAACCCTTCCGCCTCCAATCCAGCCTCATCGAACAGCTTGAAGCCGCCCCGGCGTTCCACTTCGGCCAGCATGGCGTCAATCGCCGGGTCATCATCGGGCCATGCCTCGGGGCCGCCGAAATATTGCAGGAACGGCGCCAGGCCGGGCTGCACCTTGACCGACACGGTGATCCAAGGCGTTTCGTAACTCTCGAACGCCAATTCGGCCATCAACTCCGAACTGAGCATCAGCCGCCAACGGCATGGCGGCGGCTCGGGGCCGAGGTCCGCGGCGCGGTAGGACGAGCGGGGGTGGTTTGGCCTAGTAGCCATGCAGGACACCTACTCGACCTTGAGCATCGCAGCCAGGCAAGCGCCCAGCAGCGGCCAGGGATCACGGCATCCTCCTGCCGCGCGTTTCCGGCAGCAGCAGTGCTGCGACGGCGACCAGTCCGTAGCAGCACAGGCAGGCGATGCCGATGGCGCCGCCCAGCGAGACCACCGGTGCGGCCAGGCCCACCACGACGACCCACGCCGCCGCGCCCAGCCGGCCGATGCCATAGGCGAAGCTGGTCCCGCTGCCCCGGATGCACGTCGGGTAAAGCTCCGAGAAGAACAGCCCCAGCGAGCTATAGCTGCCCTGCGAGAAGAACCCCAACGGGAGGCCGAGCAGCAGGACGTTCACGTCGCCCAGCGGTGCGAACAGGTAGAGGGCCAGCACGGCCGCGCTGCCGGCGGCGAAGATCAGGAACTTCTGCCGCCGCCCGCGGCTGTCGGACAAGTGCCCACCCGCGACATAGCCGCAGAACGCCCCGCACGCCAGGACGCTGACATAGCCGCCAGCACCGGCGATGGGAATGCGGCGCACGCCTGCCAAATAGGTCGGCAGCCATACGAGGAGGATGACGCCGCTGCCCTGCACCCCAAGGGCGAGCAGGTTGGCGAGCAGCGTCATGCGGCGCACGCCGGGCCGGAACAGCCCGGCGGCGCCATGCCACAGGCCGCCCGGTGCACGCCGCAGCCGCGTCCGCCGCGAAAGCTCGGAGTCCCAGATGAACCGGTGCATCACGAACGAGAAGCCGGCCGGCAGGACCGCAAGCCAGCACACGGCCCGCCACCCCAAGCCTGCCGGCAAGCCCGCGAGCAGCACGGCGGACAACAGCGCGGCCATGGCCCACCCAACCGCCACCCCGCTCTGCGCCCAGCTTACTGCCCTGCCCCGGTGCTCCGGCCTGACCAACTCGGCCATGACGATGGCGCCACTGGTGACCTGAGTGCCAAAGCCAAGGCCCTGGGCCATCCGGCAGGCCAGCAACTCGTCATAAGCGGTTGTGAAGCCGCTCAGCACCGTCGCGGCGGAACAGGCAAGCAAGGACGCCTGCATGACGCGCACCCGCCCATAACGGTCGCTGAGCAGGCCCGCGGTCCAACCCCCGGCCGCTGCCGTGCCGAGGGACGCACCGCCGAGCAGCCCAACCTGGCCGGGCGAAAGCTGCCAAGCCGCGGCGATGGCCGGCAGCAGGAAGCTGAAGGCGCGCAAGTCCATCGAGTCGGCCGCAATCGCGCCGAAGCAGCCCCAGAAGGCGCCGCGCCCGCCAACGGGCAACGCCCGATACCATGCGAACACGCGGATGCGGGCGAGATCGCCGTGCCGCGTCGGCATTGCCCTGCCCTAAATCCGGCCCGCGACGGCTTGCAGCAGGTCGCGCAGCCAGCGGTGCGCCGGCAGACCGTCCGACCGGCGGTGCCAGATCATCACGGCTTGCGCCGCCGCCGTCCGGTCCGTCTTGCGGTCCGCCCCCCGGTCCGGGATCAGACGTGGCAGCGGCATGATCGCGACAGGGTGGACGCGGGCGAACTCGGCCGCGACCCGCTGGCCCACGACGGCCACCATGTCCGATTGCGTCAGCAGCGCCGGAGCGGACAGGTAGGGCGCGGACAGCACGACCCGCCGCGCCAGCCCCTTTGCCGCCAGGGCCTCGTCGAGAAAGCGGATGTCGTCGCCCGAGGACGAGATGTCCAGATGCTGCAGGCCAGCGAGCCACGGCAAGCTAGGCTGCTCGTCCTGTGCCGGATGGCCGGAGCGCATCACCAGCACGAAGGCGTCCTCGAAAAGCTGCCGTGAGCCGAAGCGCTCCCCCGCGGCCCGGTGCGCGTCGCCCACGACGGCCAGGTCCAGATCCCCGCGGTCGAGCAGCCCGGCGAGGTCCAACGTGCCGCTGGGACGCAGGCGCAGCATGACGCCCGGCGCCGCCTTCGACACCTGCAGCACCAGCGGCGCCGCCAGCGCCAGGGCGGCGCGGTTGTCCAGCGCGACGGAGAACTCCCGGGTCGCAAGTGCCGGGTCGAAGCCGGGCGCCTCGAACGCCCGCTCGATGGCGTCCAGCGCCTGCCGCAGCGCCGGCGCGAGTTCCTCGGCCCGGGGCGTCGGCACCATGCCGGTGGGCGTGCGGACGAACAGGTCGTCATGCAGCATGTCCCGCAACCGCCGCAGCGCATGGCTCATCGCCGGCTGGCTCAGGCCGACCTGCGCCGCCGCCCGCGTCACGCTCCGCTCGCGCATCAGCGCATCGAACACGACAAGCAGGTTCAGGTCGCACGTACTCAAATTCATCGGCGGCATGTTGCTATGCCGAACGGGGGCATACAACGGGCCGTCGTTTGTGCACTGCACACTGTCGTCACTCACGGGCATCATTCACGGGCTGCATGTCCATGTGAAAACTTCTAATTTGCCGATGGCCGCCTGCCACGCTTCTATCCCCTCAACGGTCGGATCAACGGCCGTAATTCATGCAGGGACCGTTCGATGAACCAGATCAACCGCCGGGGATTGCTCGGCAGCGCGGCGTTGGGGGCGGGGGGCCTCGTGGCGCTTGCCAACTCGGCGCAGGCCGCCAATCCCGGCGATGGCGGGTTCGCCCGCAACGCGGTGCCGTTGACGGGCGGCGACCCGGTCGTCAAGCACGACCAGTCCGACATCGAGGCGATGCCCGACTTCCACTTCTCGCTCGACGGCAACAAGCCGAAGATCACCTCGGGCGGCTGGGCCAAGGAGGCCACCGTCCACCAGTTCCCGATCAGCAAGGGCATCGCCGGCGTCCACATGTACCTGGACCCCGGCGCGTCGCGTGAGCTGCACTGGCACGCCATCGCCGCCGAGTGGGCCTACGTGATCGCAGGCCAGTGCCAGACGCTGGTGCTCGACCCCTCGGGCGCGAGCGAGATCAACAACTACAAGCCGGGCGACCTGTGGTACTTCCCGAAGGGCCACGGCCACTCGATCCAGACTATCGGCGACCAGCCCTGCCATTTCATCCTGTCGTTCGACAATGGCGCGTTCTCCGAGCACGGCACGTTCTCGATCACCGACTGGGTGGACGTGACGCCGAAAGACATGCTGGCGCTCGACTTCGGCCTGCCGAAGGACGTGTTCGACGCCTTCCCGAAGGGCGAGGCCTACATCCAGGCAGGTCCGATCCTGGCCGCGGCCGACGCGCTCGAAGCGCCATGGCCGAAGGAGTCGACGCACAAGTTCCGCCTGCTGAACGACGCCAGGGCGGTGCGCGACTTCGACGGCGGCACCTTCCGCCTCGCATCCATCGACGAGTTCCCGGCGTCCCGCACCATGTCGGGCGGCGTCATGACCATCAAGCCCGGCGCGATGCGCAACCTGCACTGGAACCCGAACGCCAACGAGTGGCACTACTATCTTCGCGGCAAGGGCAGGGCTGTTCAACGCTGCTGGATAGGCGGCATTGATGCTGCCCTACCGCCTATGAGGGGCGATGTGAGGCGGCTGATCGCAAGAGGGGTTCCCGAGCCGGCTCGTGTCTGACTTCCATGGCG
>JAABUX010000968.1_pt1 | contig 45814 bp, 39 predicted proteins | sample 5561851 | NCBI WGS metagenome assembly JAABUX01 (sample SAMN10711883, study PRJNA513361) | rock metagenome | isolation source: Antarctica rocks | place: Antarctica: Victoria Land, Richard Nunatak red sandstone | collected 2016-01-03 | reverse complement strand
GGCCGCGTGTGGGTGGGGGGGGGGGGGCGGGGGTGGGGGTCGGGGGGGGGGGGGGGGGCGGGCGCGGCCGGGGGGTATTCGCTCTGGCGATATTCGGCCTGGGGATATTCGCGGGGATATTCGGCTTGAGGATATTCGGCTTGAGGATATTCGGCTTGAGGATATTCGGCTTGAGGATATTCGGCTTGAGGATATTCGGCTTGAAGTTGTTCTCTTCGGGGTTGTGGGGCGGGAGTTGCGGGGGCAGCGGGCGGGGCTGTGCGGGGCTGGGGGCGGATGAACTGATGGATGTTTTCGGGGACCTCTCCGGGGGCGAGGATGGGGCGCGCGTCGTCGCCGGGCCAGCGGCCGACGCTGGCGAGGAAGCCGCCGAGGAGATTAAGCTGCTCGGTGAGCTGGCGGGTGTGTTTGGGGGCGGACGGGCCGCCGACGGCCAGGACGACGACGTCGAGGGCATCGGGGAGGAAGACGCCGCTGCTTTGGAGGGAGCGGATAATCTCGACGAAGTAGGAGCGGAGGCCGGCGTCCTGGGAGAGGCGGAGGGGGAGGTCGGCGAGGTCCTCCCAGCGGCCGGTAGGGCAGCCGTGGAGGCGGCAGATGGTGCGGATCTCTTCGGATTTCTCGTTGACTTCGAGCATGGGTCCCAATTTCGTTCGACTGCGGTGGAGGCGCGGGGTGAGCGCGGGTCGCGCCTGCTGGAGGTTCGATGCGGCGGGAGGCAGTCTCGTCAGGCGTCGGGGCGAGGGAAGACGCTTTTTTGCGCGTGGGGGCCGGAACGGTGTGTGTCGCGGTAGAGGGAGACTGCGGTGGCGAGGAGGATGGCGAGCAGAAGGAAGGCGAGGATGAGGGCGAGGGCGCGGCGGGAATGTTCGCGGGAGCTGGGCGCGGAGGACAGGTTGCGGAGGTGAAAGGACTTGCTGTCGGAGGCGGCGTAGATGCTGTCGGGGATCTGGCTGCCGGGGGTGCGGAGGGTGGGGTCCTGGAGGGCGCCGGTAGAGAGGAATTGCGGGGCGTCGGGGTGGGCGGAGGTGGGGTCGTGCGGGTCTGGCATTTCTTTTGAGACGCCGTCTGGGGGCTGTTGTTTGCTCGCTCGGATGGGGGTGGGTGATGGGAACGAGGTAAAGGCAAGTACAGGGGACCCTTCCCGTTCGGCTTGGCTCAGGGGTGGGGTTAGGGCGAGAACAGGCAACAGCCAATACAGGGGTGCTTCGCTGCGCTCAGGATGACGGCGAGAACAAGCGACGGCGAGGGCGAGGGCCAATACAGGGGTCCTTCGCTGCGCTCAGGATGACGGCGAGAACGAGCAACGGCAACGGCAAGGGCCAACGGCAATGGCAACCCCCAATACAGGGGTCCTTCGCTGCGCTCAGGATGACGGCGAGAGCAGGCGTATTGGACGGGCCGTTTGGCGAGCCTCTAAGGTTTGGCATATCGCGACTGAATTCACCGTCGCCTGAGGTGCTACATGACCAGCAGAACGCCAACAGTAAGCCGCTCAAACAGCCTCGCTAAGCGCGAGGCTTCAACCCTTTCCAAGCAGTCCTTCGCCGCGCAATTCGCGTTATGGCACCTACTCTCTTCGCCCTTACCTTCGCGGGTGTTGCCCACGCGCAAGGGACGATGGACTTCTCCGGGGCAACCACCCTTAGAGCATCTGAGAAAGCACGGAGTGCATGACAACCGCCACTGGCCAATTGTGAGGTATGAACGAACAGTGATGGTGCAAGGCACGTCTGCTACGTTCATGCGGGTCGTTCGGGTTCAGCTCTGAACTGTCGGCAATTGCTGCTGGTTCCATGCGGTCATTCCGCCGTCCATGGAACTCACCTTCGAAAGGCCCTGTACCTGGAGCAAGCTTGCGGCGATGCTGGAACGGTATCCACTACCGCAGACTGTGACGATAGAGGACTGTTTCGAAAGCTCTCCGGTGCGCTCCTGCAGCTCACCCAGTGAGATGTGAATAGCCCCCTCGATGTGGCCACCCGACCATTCTTTGTCGCTGCGAACATCAAGAATCTGAGTTTCAGGACTACGCTCGGAAACCTCTTTCGTTGAGAGTTGCGCCGTCCGGGTGAACTGCATTCCCGCATCGATCCAAGCCGGCATGCCTTTGTGGAGAAACCCTTCAATGTTATCCAAGCCGACCCGAACGAGGGAGCGACGGGCTTCTTCGTCATCCCCTTTGTCGTTGACGAGAAGCAGGCGTTCTTCCGGCGCAATCATCCACCCAGCCCAAAGGGAGAGGTTCTGACCAGCCCCGATGTTCAACGCTCCGGAAATGTGAGCTCCGCCGAACGCTTCTGGGCGGCGTAGATCGATCACCCTGATACTTTTGTCGGACAGAAGCGTCGCGATTCGAGCAGGGGTGAGCAAATTCTTGCCAGGGAGATCCTCAACGCTGGACGCGCCCTTGGAGTTCAGTTCCTTCATGCGTGGGTAATACGACGGCATGGGAGGAACACTCGCCAGAATCTCGCGCACAAAGGCGCTTTCATCCAGCTTAAACAGGGGCTGAGTCAGACGCTCGTAGCCAAGCGTAGATTCGGCCCGTTCGCTCATGCCCGACCCGCAGAGTGATCCTGCACCGTGACCCGGATAGACCTGGACACCATCGGAGAGAGAGGCGATGCGTCCATGAAGACTACGGTAGAGGTCGTGAGCAAGCTCCTGCTTCGCTTCGTCGCCCAGCAGGTCCGGACGGCCAAGAGAGCCGACAAAGAGGAAGTCTCCGCTGAAGAGTGCAAGCGCTTGGGAGGCATCACGTTCCTCATCGAAGAGTACAAAGCTCAGGTGCTCGGGAGTATGGCCCGGCGTATGGAGCGCAACCAGACGCAGCTTGCCGATCTGCAGCACATCGCCATCGCGCAGCGCATGGTGCTCCATGCTGTAGCGATAAGGTTTCTGATCGTACGAGCTAAGAGCAAGGTCCGCGCCTGTGGCTTCGGCAAGGGCGAGTGCGCCGGAAGCGAAGTCCGCGTGGATGTGGGTCTCAGTCACGTACTGAATCGCAAGATCCTGCTCTGTCGCATATGCCGTGTACCGTTCGAGGTCACGCATGGGGTCGATTACGAGGGCCTTTCCTTCAGACGAGACAACGTAGGAGTACTGGGCCAATCCTGCCACTTCGAATTGCTTGATCTTCATCGCTTTCCCTGTCCTTGGCGTCCTGCCAACTCCTCGAACTCGCGCCGGCTTTTCTCAGCTTCGCTGCTGCACACCAGAGCGCAAAGCTTGAAGATCATCGGATCGCTGATCGCATAGAAGATGGACGTGCCTTCACGTCTCCGGCCAATGAGTCCGGCGTCGGAAAGAATCTGCAGATGTTTGGAAACATTGGGCTGGTTTCCATCGAGAGCGGCAACTAGCTCTCCGACAGACTTTTCCCCTGCCTCCAGCTCCTGCAGAATGCGGAGGCGGTACGGCTCTCCCAGCGTGCGGAAGCGCCGCGCGACCAGGTCGAGCATCTTGTCGGACATTACCTGCCTTGCCATAACTTGAATATATCACTACGTAGGCATAGAGTTGATGAATATTGCGGAGGTTTACATGGAAGCTCGCTTCATTGATGTACGGGAATATCCTGAGTTTGCTGAGGGCCATATCGAGGGTTCAGAACTCGTGCCACTTGGAACACTGGACAAGGCCAGTGAGGGCTGGGACCGCTCGGAGCCGCTTACCCTTGTCTGCCGCAGTGGACGGCGCGCGGAACAGGCTCGGCAAACTCTGGCTGAGAAGGGTTTTACGTCGCTGAAGGTGCTCGACGGTGGTGTGCAAGCCTGGACTACCGGCGGCAAGCCCCTTACGGTTGCCGCGAACAAGCCGTGGTCAATGGAGCGGCAAGTGCGCGTGACGGCGGGTTCACTGGTGCTGGCGTTCTTCGGTCTCGGTCTCCTCACGACGAAGAAGTTTTTCATTGGCGCCGGTCTGGTCGGTGCGGGTCTCGTTTACGCAGGCGTGAGCGACAACTGCATGATGGCTTCTGTTCTCGGTCGCATGCCTTGGAACAATCCGGAGAAAGCGAAAGCATGACTCCGCTCGCAATTGCCGGTGGCCTCGTCTTAGGCGTGGTCATCGGCATCATTTCCGGCATGATCGGAATTGGAGGCGGTGCCTTCCTGATTCCCGCCCTGATCTTCTTCTACGGAATGTCGCAGAAGACGGCGCAGGGAACATCGGTTGCGACCCTGCTGTTACCCATCGGGATTTTCGCGTTCTGGACCTACTACAAGGCCGGGCACGTCGATCTGAAGCTGGGCTTGCTGATTGCTGTCGGCTTCGCTGTTGGAGGGTGGTTCGGGGGTCTCTGGGCACAGCACCTGTCGGACGTCGTGCTCCGTAGAGGTTTCGCCGTCCTACTTGTTGCATTGGCTATCAAACTCGCCAGCGGGCGTTGAGGAGAATTGCATGAAACGACACACCGTGGCCTTTGCTCTTGCGTTCGGGGCAATACTTTCCGTTCTCCCGATGCAGGCCCAAACAAAATCACATCGGGTTCTTTTCGCTATGACCTCGCCGGAGGAAGCCGACTGGCAATTGACACTTAACAACGTACGGAATCTGATAGGCGGTCTGGTTCCTGAGCCGGTCGAAATCGAGATCGTAGCGTACGGCCCCGGCATAGCCTTTCTGAAGAAAGACGGCGCGGATGCCACTGAGATTCTGAGGCTGGAATCGCCGCATGTTCACTTCGTCGCCTGCGGGAACGCCATGCGGAAACAGCACCTCGAAGCATCGGACCTGGTCGCCGGAAGTGAAGTGGTGCCCGCCGGCGTTGTCGAGGTTGTGCGGAAGCAGGAACAGGGCTGGACCTATATCAAGGCTGGACGATGACAGTCTCGTAGTCAATCGACGTGGAGCAATCCAGGTCTAAGTTCCTGACAAGTCGGCTTCTCTGTAGCTGTTACTCCGGTTCGCTAATACAGACATCAGTTTCGGCTGCTGTTCGGCGACTTGGCATCTCACAGCATGCGGAGAGCCGAAAATATGAGCTTGCACGAGCTATTTGTAGAGAACTTCAAGAACTGGCTGGCGTGGAGAAACTTCTCATTGCCGGCCTCCCGGCGTTGGTGGCTGCATCCACGGACGCCGAGCTCCAGGCTGCCATTGCGGAACACCTCAAGCAGACGGAGAAGCATGCGAGCCGGATAGGAGACGCAGAGTTCTCGCTGCGTCTGGAATCCAAAACAGATGCCTGTAAGCCGATGGTTGCGATGATTGCAGACGCCGCCAAAGCAGCTCTTACTGAGGTTGCAGAGCACCTGAAGAAAATCAGCAAGACGCTCCTGAAACGGGCGCAGGATGAGGCCTCGAAATGACGGATCCGACCGCGCTGACTGAATCTTTGCCAGAGCTCAAGACTCGCATCCACAAGCCCTTGAACGTGGAAGCGTCTTTCTTGAATCCACCTTCACCGATTACGACGGCAGAGCATTTCTTCATCCGAGGTCATTTCCCGCTCCCAACCATTGACGCTAGTTCCTGGCGTCTGGAGGTTAGTGGAGCGGTGGAGAAACCGTTGAGCCTGTCGCTTGCTGATCTCAAGGCGATGCCGACCGCAACGCACAAGTGCGTGCTTGAATGTGCCGGAAACGGCAGACTGTTTCTCCCAAATGTTCCCGAGGGCGTGCAGTGGGGTCTCGGTGCAGCAGGCTGTGCCGCTTGGACGGGAGTTCCGTTGCGGGACGTGCTTACACTCGCTGGCCTCAAGTCCGACGCCTTGGAGTTGGTCTTTGAGGGAGCCGATCATGGCATACCCGAAAAGCAGCTCAAGCCGAAGAACGAGATTCACTACTCACGCAGTGTTCCGCTTACCTCCGCAATGAAGCCGGAAGTACTCCTCGCATGGCAGATGAACGGAGAAAATCTCTCCGAAGCGCACGGAGCACCGCTTCGCCTCGTCGTGCCTGACTGGTACAGTGTGGCTTCGGTTAAGTGGCTGACCACAATATCGGTCGTCTCGCGTCCATTCCTCGGCTATTTCCAGACTGTGGAATATGCCTACTGGGCCCACCAAGGTTCTCTTCCGCCTGAGCGCATTCCCATTACTGAAATCTTCCTCAAGTCACAGATCGCCCATCCGGTCATGCATCAGCAGCTTCGCGCTGGTGAGGTTTGCCGCGTCTACGGAGCCACTTGGGGGGCTGAAACGCCGGTCGATGCAGTCGAAGTTAGTACCGACAAGGGCCTCACATGGCATCCGGCTGAGTTCGACAGTCCCGCAGAAGATCACGCATGGCGATTGTGGCATTGGGAGTGGAAGCCCGGCACGATTGGCAACTACATCCTCATGTCACGGGCCTCCGACCGCGAAGGCAGGACGCAACCTGCGCAACACAACGAAGATCACGAGAGCTACCTCATTCATCACACGCTTCCTATACCCGTAGAGGTGGTTTAGCTCTTGGCGGAGCAAGCAAGCCCTTCCAAGCCTACAGTGGCGACGCAACCCAACTTGAAGGGTGATGAGGCCTCATTGCCCTTGAGCTTCTGGGGGATGCTCGTCTTTACCGGGTTGGCCGCGGGCCTTGCCGGTGGTTTATTGATGCGGCTTCTTCATCGCATCGAAGCTGTCGCGTTCCACTCGGCCAACGTCGGATTCCTCGAAGGGGTGCGAAGCACGAGTTGGGATCGCCGCGTCTTGGTCCTTTTGCTTGCAGGCATCTTCGGGGGCGCAGTCGCAGTCTTGGCCAACCGGTTCGAGGGCGACACGGATTTGAGTGGCGCTGTCTGGACGAGATCGGGCCGAATGCCGATCCTCAAGAGTTCCATCAAAGCATTGTGCTCCATCATTGTTGTCGGGATGGGAGCTGCCGTCGGCCGTGAGAATGCGCTGAAACAAGCGGGCGGGGTCATAGCAAATGTCTCAGCGTCATGGCGCAACTTGCCCGATGAGCAGCGACGCTTACTGGTGGCCTGCGGCGGCGGAGCGGGCATGGCCGCCGCTTACAACGTGCCGCTCGGCGGAGCGTTCTTTGCAATGGAAGTCTTGCTCGGCTCGTTTTCCATGCGAGCCGTGTTGCCGGCATTCACCGCCTCCATGTTGGCGACATGGGTTTCGTGGCTCCTTCTTCCGGACAAGCCGACCTACACCATCGCGGCATCGACGGCATCGTTTTCACTCATGGCCTGGGCGTTTGTGGCCGGTCCACTGTGCGGGTTGCTTGCCGTGCCTTTCATCCGGTTGCTGGGATGGGCGAAGGCCGAGAAGCCAAAGGGATGGCAAACATTCGTACTTCCGGTCCTCAGCCTCGCGTTGTTAGGTGGCCTGGCAGTCAAGTTTCCCGAAATGCTCGGCAACGGAAAGGATGTAGTCCAACTCTCCTTTCTAAACGCCTCGACGACTTCACTTCTGGTGGTCTTGCTCCTCATCCGTCCGCTCGCAACCGCACTTATTCTTCGCAGCGGCGTGCCTGGAGGCCTGTTCACGCCGACGATGTGTCTCGGTGCCGTTGCGGGACTGCTGCTTGGCAGAGGCTGGGCCTCTATTCTCCCGCACAGTTCCGCCAAAGGGCAGCTCCCTAGCTTTGCGCTCATTGGCTCGGGTGCTGTTCTAGCCGCCGCTACACAAGGTCCCGTTTCCTCGATCATCTTCGTTCTGGAACTTACGAGGACCGCAGACTCCACCATGGTCCCGTTGCTCATCGCTGTCGTCTTGGCAACATCAGTAACCAGACTCTTTGAAGAGAGATCCATCTACTCCATCGAGGTCGCTCGAAGCTGAGTTGTTCTTATCCACCCCAAGGTCAAAGCGGCTAACGTTCGCCTGACAATCGTCCGAGTCGGATTCATCATGGAGCGTTCTATTTTTTCTCGCCCTTGGCTGTCACAAGCTGATTCCAGAGTGTGCCCCTTGAAGCTACGGCGCATCCTCGACAAGCCGCACTTGAAATCCCGGTGTCTCATCACCGAAGTAGCGGCGTCGCATCCAGAATGCGACATTGACCAAGCCGATCAGCGCGGGGACTTCAATCAGTGGCCCCACTACGCCGACGAACGCTTCGCCCGAGTTTAAGCCAAAGATAGCCACCGCCACGGCAATCGCGAGCTCGAAGTTGTTGCCGGCAGCAGTGAAGGAGAGCGTAGCCGACGGCGCGTAGTTGGCACCCAAATTCTTGCCCATCCAGAAGCTCACCAGAAACATGATGAGGAAGTAAATCACCAGGGGCACGGCGATCTTCACCACATCGAGCGGCAGCCGGACGATCAGGTCGCCCTTGAGCGAGAACATGACCAGGATGGTGAAGAGCAATGCAACAAGCGTGAGAGGACTAATGCGGGGGATAAAGTGCGTCCGATACCACTCCTCTCCCTTGACCCGAACAAGAACGAAGCGGGTAGAAATCCTGCGATGAAGGGGATGCCGAGATATAAGCCGACGCTTTAGCGATCTGACCTATGTCAATCTGAACGACGCTACCCTCAAGGCCAAACCACTTCGGCAGCACCGTGAGAAAACCCCAGGCATAAACGCTGTAGAAAAGCACCTGGAAGACACTGTTGATCGCCACCAGCCCGGTCACGTAATCCGTGTCGCCCTCCGCGAGTTCATTCCAGACCAGCACCATTGCAATGCAGCGCGCAATGCCGATCAGGATGAGGCCGCGCATGTAAGCCGGTTCGCCGCGCAGGAAGACAATCGCAAGGAGCCCCATCAGGACGGGGCCGATTATCCAGTTCTGAGCCAGAGACAGGCCGAGGACACGTTTGTTGCGAAAGACCTCTCCTAGTCTCTCGTAACGAACCTTTGCCAGTGGCGGGAACATCATGATGATGAGCCCAATGGCAATCGGGATGTTTGTTGTCCCCGTGTGGAAGTGATTGACGACTCCTGCTGAGGAAGGAACGAAGTGGCCAATTGCAACTCCCAACGCCATCGCCAGGAATATCCAGAGCGTCAGGAAGCGATCGAGAAACGAGAGTTTCTTGCGCGCTGCGGGAGCGCAATTCTGCCCCGGTGTGAACGGAACGGCGGACATCAGCAAGCCTCGCAGGTTGATTCTTGGATCATTGTCGGAAGGGGTGCGCCGTCTAGCAGCGCATACTTCGATGGCGGACAGCAAGCCTTCGTGAGCCGGGTTTGGTCAGATTGCATCGCTTTCTCTTCTTTCAGCCAGCCGAGTGTTTGCTTCAGGATCTGCACGGCTCCAACATGCGGCGGCATCACGATCCGATAGTGCATCCACTTTCCCTCGCGTCGTGCAGCAACAATGCCCGCGCTGCGGAGATAGGCCAGGTGCCGAGAGATTTTGGGCTGAGGGCCGCCTAGTATCTCCACGAGATAGCAGACACAAATCTCCTGTTCGCCCATGAGGTTCAAGAGCCGGAGCCGGGTACTGTCGCCGAGGGTTTGAAAGAACCGCTCGACATTGGTTACACTATCGTCGATTTCTATCAGTCCACCATCGACCAGATCCCGCTTCCGGATGCATCCGTCGATTGCGTCATTTCAAATTGCGTTCTCAATCTTGCGCCCGATAAGCCAGCCGTATTCCGTGAGATTGCCCGTGTCCTCAAGCCCGGTGGAGGAGTTGCCGTCAGCGATATTGCCCTTAAATACGAGCTTCCCGAGGCCGTAGCACGGAGCATGGCCGCTTACGTTGGTTGCATCGCTGGTGCCATCAGGATCGAAGACTATAGTGCCGGTTTGCTCGCAGCAGGGTTCGAGCACGTTGAAATGGTAGACAGCGGTGCGGACTTGAACGCCTATGCGAAGGTCGAGAATCAGGCGGGTTGCTGCTCGCCGGCGATGGATACCTCAAACCCCTTGCAAGTGATAGAGGCGTGTTGCACACCAGCACCGAGTGATGCTTCGTTGCACGAGGATCTAACGGCTCTCCTCGCAAAGTATGACGTAAATGCGGCAGCCGCCAGCGTGAAGGTATATGCAGTAAAGCCGCTTCTCGGAAGCTCGCAGCCTTGCTGTGCTCCTGGGTGCTGCGCATGAGGCTTGGTCTCGTCCGACGCTCTGCCCAAGAATAGGCCATGCCGCACGAATACGTCCGTTGAAAGGAAAATGATGCATAAGGTGATCTTTGCGTGCGTCCACAATGCCGGCCGATCTCAGATGGCGGCCGCGTTCTTCAACTAGTTAGCTGACCCTGAGAAGGCGCAAGCAATTTCGGCGGGAACAGAACCCGGCTTTGGGGTGCATCCTGAAGTTTCAGCCGCCATGCAGGAGGATGGGATTGACTTGAGCAACGCGAAGCCGCAGAAGCTTACGCAGGAACTCGCGTAAGGTGCATTGTTGCTCATCACCATGGGCTGCGGAGACAAATGCCCGTATGTCCCAGGGCTACAACGAGACGACTGGCCTCTTGCTGACCCGAAGGGATTGCCTGTAGCTGAAGTGCGGAGGATTCGTAATGAGATAAAGAGCAGAGTTCAGCGCCTGATTAAGACCGACGGCTTCGGCATCCAGTCTTGACTTCTCCTTCGACCAGAGCCCTTGGGACTCAAAAGCTGTCGCGTACCTTCAAAGCTGGATATCGAGCCTGAGTTCTCTTTCTTCACCTAAGCTTTGCAACAGCCACGCGATTTCAGCACGTGCTTTGCTGCAAACCTCAGTGTAGGAGTGATAGCGTACGTCTTTCCCTGGATGAGTTCTCAGTGGCCCCTCGATTGATCCTCCGATCATCAAGATGCTGATGGGCTAAGTTTGCTTGAAAGTTCGTCTCGATACTTTTGCGCCTGGCTCTCATCATCTCGGTTGATTATCTTGTTGGGACGCTTCAATTCGATGAGGAGGAATCGTCCCTCCAATGCTGTGAGCAGGAGGAGGTCCGGTCGCCGTGCCGCGTTGTTCCCTTTGTACAGGTCACCTGTGTACTGCTCGATAAGGCTTTTCATAGTTCGATTGATTGGTTGAAGAATCTTCCCATGGCGTCGAAGTCAAAGGGCGCATTTGAGAAGCGTGATGCACCTGATGTTTCAGTGTGCCGCACGTTGGGAACTCTTCAATGAGCAGAGAAACCCGATTGCGCTGGTTCGCGTAAAAGGCGGCTCCAAGCGCCGGCAGCGTCCATCGATCCTCACTGTGGACCAGTTCCAATCCATTGTGTCTCAGCTCAAAGAGCCGTTCCGCACGATGGTGCTTGTTGCCCAACGCCTCGGGCTTCGCGTAAGCGAGATCGCGGCGCTTCAATGGGAAGACTTCGACTTCGACCGAAATCTTCTGCTTGTTTAGCGCAGCTTTGTGAACGGGCGGATTGACGAAGTGAAGACCGAATACTCCCCAGGACCACGTTCCGGTGCACGATTCACTGCTGCAGGAGCTCCTCAACTGGAGTAAGGATTGCCCGCCCACGGAAGAGGGATGGGTGTTCGCCAATCCAGTGTCATGCCGTCCCTACTATCCAACAGAGATCCAGAAGCGGTATATCAAGCCTCTCGGGATCAAGCTTGGAGTGGAAACGATGGGCTGGCACACGTTCCGCCACACATACCGGTCGTGGCTGGACGAGACCGGAGCTCCCATGAAAGTGCAGCAGGAGTTGATGAGACATGCTTCCATTCAGACGACGATTAACGTCTATGGACAGGCAATGTCTTCATCGAAACGGGAAGCGAATGGGAAGGTTGTGGAGATGGTGCTCAAGCCGTTCAAAGCGAGCGCCTAAAACCACGATTTTTCTTATTGGGAGATATTGGGAGTCGATTCGATTTCAGCGACTCCCGTAAGATATGGATTTGATTGGTTGCGGGGGTAGGATTTGAACCTACGACCTTTGGGTTATGAGCCCAACGAGCTACCGGGCTGCTCCACCCCGCATTTCGAATATAACGCAGCAAAAGGTCGGGGTCAATTGCTCCAGCACCAGAGTGGCCGTTCAGCGACGGTAGGCCTCCGCCAGAAGCGGAGGGCCTCAAAGACCCACGGCTGCGCTGCCGTAACTTTTTGCAAAATATCGCGTCTGCACCAAAAGTAGGCCACAATGCTCTCGAGAGCAGTTCGGCCTGGTTTGTGGAGGGCTCTTGCATGAGGCAGTTCGGTTGGCTATTCCAAGGTGTGATCGCGGGGTCCATGTCGCTGGCGGGGGTGATGGCTGTTGCTCAAGCCAAGGTGACCAATGTTCCCGATGCGCAAGTCGAGTCCGATGTCCTGAAGGCGCTTGCGGGCAATACCAAGCTGTCCAGCCAGACGATCACCTCTACCACCGTCTACGGCACGGTGACGCTGAGCGGCAGTGTGCGTGACGAGGACTCCCGCAGGCTGGCCGAGACCATCGTCTCGCGCACACCTGGCGTGCAAAAGGTAATCGATGAGCTGACTCTGGGCAGCGACACCGCCTCCACTGCCCCGCAAACGTCAGACGACGTGGCGCAGGCGAACGACGCTGGGTCGAACCCGCTTCTTCAATCGGATGGAAGCATCGCCCCAGCTCCGGGCCAAGGGGCAGCTTCGCAGTCGCCCTATGGGCAAGATGGCCAGCAGCCAAGCCAGCCTGCCTACGGCCAACAGCCCGCCCAGCAGCCAGCCTATGGGCAACAGCCTCAATACCCGCAGCAGCCCCCGTCCACGCAGCAGCAGAGCCAACCGCGATACAGCCAGCAGCCCCCGTATGGCCAGCAGCCCCAATACGGACAGCAGCCGTATGATTCGCAGGCTGGCGCACCTCCGCAGCCCAGCCAGCAGCCCGAGTACTCCGGTCAGCCCTACGGTCGACCCGCACCTCCGCAGGCGGGTGTGCAGCAGCCCTCCTCCGGTCCTTACGGGCCGCCCTACCGCGCACCCTATGGTCAGTCGCCCCACGGTCCGCCGCCCGGGTACCAGCAGCAGCAACCCGCAGGCGTTCCCTACGGTGCCCAGATCGGCGGCCAGCCGGTCACCATCCCAAGCGGATCGATGCTGCGCGTCCGCATCAACCAGGGTCTGGACAGCAAACACACACAGCCCGGCACGGCCTTTGAGGCAGTAGTCCTGAACGACGTTGTCGCCGATGGCTATGTTGCCATCCCCCGCGGAGCCTCCGTGCAGGGCACCGTCGTCGACGCCGAAAGGGCCGGCGCGCTCAAAGGGCGCGGAGAGCTTGCGCTGCAACTCAACGGCGTCACACTCGCCGGTTGGAACTACCCGCTTACCTCCGGTGTCTGGTCCAATGTGGGCGGCGATAAGACCGCCCGCACCGTCAACAGCGCTCTCGGTCTGGGCGTCGTTGGCGCCATTATCGGTGGGGTAGCAGGCGGCGGTGCCGGCGCTGCAGTCGGCGCGGGAGTCGGCGGCGCGGCGGGCGTGGGCGCCTCGGCAGCCTCCGGCGGCGGGCAGGCTTATATCCCGTCCGAGGCGATCCTGATCTTTCACCTCACCCAGCCCGCGGCCGTCGCTACGGTCTCTCAGGCGGAGATGGATCGGCTCGGCTACGGTGTCCCAACCGGTGCGCAGATGCGGCGCAGGTACGCTCCGGCTCCGCCGTCCTACGGCTACCCGGTCTACTACCCGCGGTATCCGTACCCTTACTAGCGCAGCGCAATGTAGTAAGAGGGCCCGGTCGAGACCGGGACCTTTGTCTTGAGCCTCAGCCAACAACATAGCTGCGACGCTCCCTGGCTCTCGCCTGATTTATACTTTCCACTTGCCCTGCATCTGCCGGCGCGTGTCTCGAGACAGCGGCCGGACTGAGCAAAATTACGGGCACCGGCCGTTCCCCGGAGACGGGTCGACGCCGCACGAACCAAAGGTCGCACCCTACGTATGATTCGCCTCCTCCAGCAGAACAATCGCGTCACCAAGATCATCTTCGCCGTCATCATCGGCCTCGCTGTCGTCACCATGGTCATCACACTGGTGCCGGGCATCTTCGACAATGTGGACGCGAGCAATAACGGAGCGGTCTTCGCCACCGTGCACGATCCCGGCATCCTCGGTCGCTTCGGCGTCGATAGCACCCCCATTAAGCAGGTCGAGGTCAACCAGCTTGCGGAGCGCCAACTCCAGCAGCAGCGCCTCCCCGAAATGCTTCTGCCCTACATGGCGCAGCGCGCCGGACAGATCCTTGTACAGCGCGAGATCCTGAAGCATGAGGCCGACCGCATGCACCTCCAGGTGTCCGACGAGGACCTCCGCCGCGAGCTGCAGACGGGACCCTTCGCGCAGTACCTCTTCCCCAACGGAACCTACATCGGCGACGACGCCTACATCAACTTCGTCCAGTCTGCTTTCCAGACCAGCCGCTCGGACTTCGAGACGCAGGTTAAGAGCGACATGGAGCTTAATCGCCTGCAGGCCCTCATCACCGGCGGTGTCAGCGTCTCGGACAACGCCGTTCGCGAGGCCTACCGGGCCCAGGGCACAAAGGTGAAGTTCGATTACGCCGTCATCTCCGCCGACGACCTCCGCAAGTCGATCAACCCCACCGACGCGCAGCTGCAGGATTTCTTCAAGCAGAACCAGGCACGCTACGCAACTGCCATCCCGGAGACGCGCAAAATCCAGTACGTCGCCTTTACCGCCGACAACCTCCCGGGCGGAAAGCCGCAGGTCTCGGACGCTGAGGTCCTGGCCTACTACAACGCCCATCAGGCGCAGTTCCAGGTCAAGGAGCAGGTCAAGGTCCGCCACATCCTCATCGCCGTCCCGCCCGGAGCCGATGCCAAGACCGCCAGCGCGGCGCAGTCAAAAGCACAGGATCTCCTCAAGCAGATCAAAGCCGGCGCAAACTTCGCCGAACTCGCCAGCAAGAACTCCGACGACCCGGGAAGCAAGACGCAGGGCGGCGAGCTCGGCTGGCTGGACCGCGGAAAGACCGTCCCCGAGTTCGACAAAACCGCATTCTCGCTCGCTCCGGGCCAGACCTCCGATGTCATCAAGACGCAGTTCGGCTACCACATCCTGCAGGTCGAGGATAAAAAGACGGCGCACACCCGCCCGCTCGACGAGGTCAAGTCGGAGATCCTGCCCATCCTCGAGCAGCAGCGCTCCGGCGCTGCCGAACAGACCTTTGCCGCGCAGCTCGCAGACGACGCCAAAAAGGTCGGCCTCGACAAGGCCGCCGCAGCCAAGGGCCTCCACGCCGTCACCACCGACTTCGTCGCCAAGGACGGTGTCGTTCCCGGCGTGGCCGACAGCTCGGGTCTCCTCACCAAGGCCTTCGCCGTCAACAAGGGCGCAGCGCCCGAAGCCGTCTCGACCGGCGACGGCTTTGCCGTCTTTCAGGTCGCCGACATCCAGCCGGCGCACGCCCCCACCTTCGCCGAGTACAAGCAGCACCTCACCGAGGACTTCCGCGAGCAGCAGATCCCACAGCTGCTCAACGCCCAGCTGCTCAAGCTCGACGACCGCGCCAAAGTGCTGAACGATCTCAAAAAAGCCGCCGCTGAGCTGAACGTCCCCGTCAAGAGTAGCGATCTCGTCGGCAAGGACGGACAGGTGCCCGATCTCGGATCGATGGCCGGTCCGGGCGCCGTCGCTTTCACGCTGCCAAAGGGCGCCATCTCCGGCCCCATCAACGTCGGCCGGGTAGGCGTCGTTCTGACGGTCACTGATAAGCAGGAGCCCACCGCCGAGGACATCGCGAAGAACTTTACCCAGACCCGCGAGCAGCTCCTCAGCGCGCAGCACGACGAGATCTTTCGCATCTACCTAGGCACCCTCGCACAGAAGTACGAGAAGGCCGGAGCCATCCGGTACTCCCGCAAGCAGCCCGCTCCAGGCTCCTCTCCCTTCGGCGGATAGTCTCCAGGACATCGAACCGCGGCTTCGTCCCCACACCGTTACTCGCGCAGGGAACGAGGCCGTTTGCCTTCAACAGCAAAGCCAGGGAACCGGCATCCAAGCAGCATGCCCCACAGGGAGAAGGTATGAGTTCGGAGTTCAACAAGCGGGAACGTCTCTCAGGAATTTTGCTGCATGTGACGTCCCTGCCCTCGTACGGCGGCGTCGGAGACTTCGGCCCCGCCGCCTACGCCTTTGTCGACTTCCTTCAAGCAGGGAAGCAGCGGCTCTGGCAGGTGCTTCCGCTCAGCCCAACCGGCTACGGCAGCTCTCCCTACTCAGCGCTCTCCGCGTTCGCCGGCAATCCGCTGCTTCTCAGTCTCGAGTTCCTGGTGCGCGATGGCTGGCTCGACCAGGATCGCATCCAAGGTCTGCCCGGGCACGAAGGTCCGGTCGACTACGGCGCGGTCGATGCCCTGAAGCTCCCGCTCATCGAAGAGGCCGCCGGCAACTTCCTCGACCGCGCCCCCGGCGATCTCCGCGCGCGCTTCCAGAAGTTCTGCAGCGAAAACATCTCCTGGCTCCCCGACTACGCCATGTTCAACGTCCTTCGGCGAAGCTTCGGCTACGCCAGCTGGAATGAATGGCCGGTCGAGTTCGCACAGCGGCAGAGCGACGCTCTCAGTCACATGATGAACGACCGGGGCAGGGAACTCGCGGTCGAGCAAGCCATCCAGTTCCTCTTCTCGGAGCAGTGGTGCGCCCTTCGCTCTTACTGCACCAGCCGCGACATCCGCATCCTCGGCGACGTCGCCATCTTCGTCAGCTACGATAGCGCCGATGTCTGGACCAACCCCGACATCTTCGAGCTCGACGAGCAGCGGAGGCCCATCCGCGTCTCCGGCGTCCCGCCTGACTACTTCTCGGCCACCGGTCAGCGCTGGGGCAACCCGCTCTACCGCTGGAACCTGCTGCAGGAGCGTGGCTTCGACTGGTGGGTCGCACGCATCCGCCGCGCTCTGACCCTGAACGATCTCATCCGGCTCGATCACTTCCGCGGTTTCGAGGCGTTCTGGTCGATCGCCGCGGAAGAAGAGACCGCGGTCAACGGGCAGTGGGTCAAAGCCCCGGGATACGCGCTCTTCACGCGCCTCCGCGAGGTCTTCGGAGATCTCCCCTTCATCGCCGAAGACCTCGGCGTCATCACCCCGGAGGTCGACGAGCTGCGCGAACACTTCGGCATGCCGGGGATGCGCATCCTGCAGTTCGGATTCGCCGATCGCGGCGGCCACCTCTACCTCCCCCATCGCTACGTCCCCAACACCGTCGCCTACACCGGAACCCACGACAACAACACCACGCTGGGCTGGTGGCGAGACGACGCCACAGCCGTCGAGCGGGCAGCCGTTCGCGCCTACCTCGGCCCTATCCACGATACCGAGGTGGTCTCGGCTATGATCCGCACGGCCGCGCGCTCGGTCGCCAACATCTGCATCTTCCCGCTGCAGGACGTGCTTCACCTCGGCAGCGAAGCGCGCATGAATACGCCCTCCGCCGGTGCAGGGAACTGGAGCTGGCGCTTTCACCCCGATGCGCTTCTTCCCCACTTCGCCACCGAGCTCGCAGAGCTCATGGAAGCTACGGACCGTGACGCGTACGAGAAGGCCATTGAGGGTATCGACGCCGGCAAGCCCACCGACGAGGCTAGCCTCCGCGTCGATCTCGGCTCCACCGTTTAGACTGAACTTAGACCACATCAGGAGCACACATGCCTCTCTCCGGCGAAGCCATCCGCACCATGAACTATGTTGACGACATCTCTGTGACCCTGCGGCGCATTCTCGCTGTGCTGCCGTTGCTCACGCCCGAAGAGCGTCAGCGCATCTCCGAACACATCCAGGGAGCCGAGCCGAGCTACGAGTCGGTCGTCTCCGCGGTCGCGTCCGCCAAATAGTCTCCGCAAGGCTGCCCATCGTGCCAGTCGAACAGGGCTCAAACCTCCCCGTCCTCGAGATCCGTCGCATTGCCGTCATCGGCGCCGGCCCGGCTGGCCGTCACTTCGCCGCCGCCTGCCTGCGCGCAGGACTCCAGGTCACGCTCGAAGACGTCATGCCCGCGAATCTGCGCCGTGCCGAAGCCGATCTCGCCGCAATCTCCGGCCTCCTCGATCTCGCCCTCACCGTCGAGGACGCGGTCCGTGAGGCCGACCTCGCCATCGACTTCGTCCCCGATGAACTCGAGTCCAAGCTCGAAATCTTCAGCATGGCCGATCGCATGGCGCCCCCGCGCACCATCCTCTGCACACCCACCGAGGTCCTCAGCATCACGGACCTCGCCTCCTGCGTCTACCGCCCGGATCGCTGCTTCGCCCTGCGCGGCCTGCCCTTCGCCTCAGGTTCCCAGCCCGGAGCGAAGCTCGACCTCCTCTACCCGTCCGCCGCCGATCCCGCCGCCCTAGCCTCCGTCGAGCGCTTCCTCTCCGATCTCGGCTTCCAAAGCACTGCGCTCCTCGATCCCGAACCGCCCCTCCTCGTAAAAAACCAGCCAGAAGACACCCAGCGTGCCAGCCAGCGACCACCCGCACGGAACTCCTGATCGCCAGCCTACGTATGTCACTCTGCAGCCCTTCGTGACCTCTCAACCATGCGCTCGATCGTCGACATCTTCGCGCAGGTCTTCCGCTCGATCGCCGCCAACAAGCTGCGTTCGTTCCTCACCATGTTCGGCATCGCCTGGGGCGTCGCTTCACTGCTCCTTCTGATAGGCCTGGGCGAAGGCTTCCGCTCCGGTCAGCGCCGCAGCCTATCCGAGCTCGGCACCGACATCATCATGATCTGGGGCGGCAACGTCCCGGCGCTTGCCAACCAGCACACCGGCATGCGCCCTTACAAACTCACCCTCACCGACGCGGAGGCTATCCGCACGGACGCACCTCACGTCCGCAACGCCACCGCCACCCTCCAGCGCGGCGACCTCAAGGAGGTCAGCGAGTTCTCAAGCGCCAGCGGCCCCGTGTGGGGTGTCGAGGCAAACTTCCCCGAGATCCGCAAGCTGCCCATCACCCACGGCCGCTTCTTCAACCAGGATGACCTCGCACAGCACCGGCAGGTCGTCATCCTCGGCCAGAAGAACAACGATCTCCTCTTCCCAGGCCGGCCCTCCGTCGGCTCCTACATCACCGTCAACGGCTACCGCTACCTCGTCGTCGGCACCGCCGGCAAAATCGGCCGCGGCAACAACAATAACGACAATCAGAAGATCTACCTCCCGCTGACCACGATGTTGGATTCGTTCCCCATCACCGGCCAGAACATCCCGCGCGACTCAGTCACCTCCATCCAGTACCAGCCCTCGACCGAGGACCTCAACGAGACCGCCAAGGCCGAGGTCCACGCCATCATCGCCGCGCGCCACGGCTTCGAGCCCGGAAACAAAGACGCCTTCGAAGAGTGGGACACCATCAAGTCCAACCGCACCGTCGGCATCATCTTCACTGCCATGGACTGGTTCCTCGGCGGCGTCGGCATCGTCACGCTCGCTCTCGGCGCCGTCGGTATCGTCAACATCATGCTCGTCACCGTCACCGAGCGCACCCGCGAGATCGGCCTGCGCAAGGCCATCGGCGCTACCAACCGCAGCATCCTCATGCAGTTCTTCATGGAGGGCCTCCTTCTCACCGGCATCAGCGGCGTCATCGGCATCGCCGGCGCCGCCACCCTCATGTTCCTGCTCGGCTCAGCCGTCGGCAACAACGACATGGGCTTCGACCCACCGCGCCTCGTGCCCTGGTCAGCCGCCGTCGCGCTCGGCACCCTCACCCTCTGCGGCGTCGTCGCGGGCATCTATCCGGCACGCAAGGCCGCCATGCTCGAACCCGTCGAAGCCCTCAGAAAGGAATAGCAGATCTCCGGACCAGCTAAACCCGTACATGCCGACGTCTTTGCCTTAATGTCGTCATCCTGAACGAAGTGAAGGTCCCCTGTATTCGCTTTGTTGTTTCCGTTTGCCAAATCGCTGGACCAAGGCAGCTTGAACGGCTCTCAGAAAGGAAAGCCCCCCGATGTTCACCGACATCTTCGCCCAGGCCATTGAAGCCATGCGCCACAACGGCCGACGCACCCTCATCACCATCGTCGGCATGGCCTGGGGCATCGCCACCGTCGTTCTTCTGCTCGCCTACGGCGCCGGCTTCGGCCGCGCCTTCGAGACCATCTTCGCGCAGTTCGGCACCAACATGATCGGCGTCTTCCCCGGCCGCACTAGCGAGCAGGCCGGCGGCTCCAAGGCCGGCGTGCAGGTCCGCCTCCAGCTCGAGGACGTCGAACACATCCAGGAGACCGTCCCCGGCATCCTCCACGCTACGCCTGTCGTCTGGAAGACCGTCACCGTCTCGAACGACCTCCACTCCTTCTCCTGGGAGGTCAACGGCATCAAGCCCGAGCTCGCCGAGATCCAGAACATGGAAGTCGCCGAAGGCCGCGGCATCTCCGCCGCTGACGTCCAGCAACGCGCCCACGTCGCCCTCATCGGCTCCGAGGCCAAGACCAAGCTCTTCTCCGGTGCCTTCCCCCTCGGCCAGACTATCCGCATCAACGGAACCAGCTTCGAGATCGTCGGCGTCCTCAAGCCCAAGATGCAGGAAGGCGACGACAACCTCAACCGCATCGTCTACATCCCGTTTGCCACCATGACCGACATCAAGGACATCAAGTACATCGACGGCATCTGGATGAGCTACCACGGCGACCACACGATGGTGCAGCAGGCCCTGCGCAACGACATCGCCTCCACCCACGGCTTCCGTCCCACGGACCGCAACGCCATCTTCGTCGCCGATATCATGCAGCAGCTCGCGCAGTTCCGCATCATCTCACTCGGCCTTCAAGTGCTGCTGCTCTTCATCGGTGCGCTCACGCTCGGCATCGCCGGCATCGGCCTCATGAACATCATGCTGGTCAGCGTCCAGCAGCGGACGCGCGAGATCGGCGTCGAAAAGGCCCTCGGCGCCCGCAAGCGCCACATCCTCCTGCAGTTCCTCTCAGAAGCCATGGTCATTACCGGCATCGGCGGCGCCGGCGGCATCGCTCTTGCCTATGCCGTAGCCAAGGGCGTCGGCAGAATCACCTTCTACAGCGCCCTCGCCTCCAACGCCGAAGCCGCCGATATCCGCCTGCTCGTCTCACCCACCATCGTCCTCGTCGCCACCACCATCCTGGTCATCGTCGGAACCATCAGCGGCATGATCCCCGCCATCCAGGCCTCCAACCTAGACCCCATCGAAGCCCTCCGCTACGACTGATCGAAGCCTCCGCCACGGCTAGCCCTTGTGAGCTAGCGAACGATGGGGCGGTCACTGGGGCGGTCACTGGCTGCCAGTGGCTAAGGGCTTCGCCTCTCAGCTTGGACTTTGCTGTCATTCTGAGGAGCATAGCGACGAAGAATCCCGAGGGACTCAACGCCCGTCTAAGCTGTTCACCCTTTCAGCCACAAAAGCTGACTCGCCGACGAACCGACAGCGAACCCCTCAGTTCTCCGTACTCGGCCTCTGATACGGCTTAGCCATCAGAGCCCGCGCCTCATTGATCGCGCCCTGCGTATTGTCGTTCGTCTGCACCGCCAGCCGGTACTCGTTCACCGCTCGATCCCTCTGCCCGGTCACGTCAAAGATCCGCCCCAGCTCCACGTGGCTCCACACCTCCGTCCACTTCGGGTCGCCATCCCCGCGCAGCGAGTCGCGAAAGCTGTTCGCCGCCGACTGGTAGTTCCTCTGCTGAAAGAACACCTCGCCGATCCGATACGTCGCCAGCGACGACGTCTTATTCGCGTCGAGCGCCTTCTGGTACTCGATCAGCGCCTGCGTCAGGTCGCCCTGCGCCGCCTGCTGCTGCCCGCGCAGCACCGCCACCCGCACCGCCAGGTCCGGCGTGCTCTTCAGCAGCCAGTTCTCCGGATCGATCGTGATCCGCCGCGGCCGCCCAAACGTCTCGACCGTGTAGTGCGAGTCCTGCCCCGATACATCCACCCGCCGGACCTCCGTTTTTCCGTCCGTCTCGATCCGCAGCTCGACCGGCATCCGGAACAGATCGAGATCCTGGTCGATCGTCCCGACCGTCCGGAACCCTTTGTTGCTCCCCAGCCGAAACACCGTGAACTTGTCCGTAAACGTCGGCGCGCCCGTCCCGTCCAGCCACTGCGCAAAGAACGCCGTCAGCGGAAGATTGCTCTGCGCCGTGGCGACCTTCTCCACGTCCGACGACCGAACGCTCTTGTCCGTGTACTGGCTCAGCAGAGCTCGCAAAAATTTCGTAAAGGTGTCGTTGCCCATCTCCCACCGCAACATGTGGAAGACCATCGCACCCTTCTCCAGCGTCATCGACTGAAACTGCGGAGAGAACGGATCGAGCCGCCCCACCGTGCTCAGCGGCTCCGTATCGTACGCCAGCGCACCCGCCGACACATCCGTCACCGCCGTCTGGAACGCCGTCGTTCCCGCCGTGTCCTCGAGATACATCAGCTCGGCGTAGCGGCTCATGCCGTTCGTAATCCACGCATCGTTCAGCGTCGCCGGCGAGATCTCCGATCCCCACCACTGGTGCGCCAGCGTGTTGGCCAGCAGCCGCTGCGCATTGCGTGGATCCCCGATCCGACTGCCGGCGATCGCCACGATCTCCGGTGCCCAGGCCGCCGACACCGCGTCGTCCGGCAGCTCCACAATGTTGATGCGCGAGGTCTCCGGCTGCCCAAACGTATTCGTCATAAAGTCGAACTGGTTCGCCGCATCCTGCGCAAACGCCGCCGCCGTCGCCTTGTGCTTCTCCGTCACGTAGACGCGAACGTTGTGGATCCCCGGCCCCGAGATCGGCTCCAGAAACTTGCCCGCCACGATGGTCCCCGGAAAACCCGGCTTCGCCCAGTTGAACGTGTACTCACTCTTGTTCCCGGGCACGCTCTTCACCGCCGCCACGCCGCTCCCGCTGCCCACCACCCGCTCGTCGGAGGGAACGCGGATGTGCATCTCTGCCGTAAATCGGTTCGTCCACAGGCCCACCATCGGAAACCACCGGCCGGGGTACAGCAGAATGCTCACCGGATCGGCCACGGCGGCCATCTTGATCCCCTCGACTGGGCTCGTCTCCGCGCCCACCAGCGCCCCCGCATACTCGAAGTTCCACGTCGTGCTCGTACCCTTCGGCATGGGCGCCGGCAGCGCCACGCGCACCGTCGAGTTCGTACTCAGCCGCTCGCTCTCCAGCGGCCTCCGCGCCGCGTCCGTCAGGTGCGTGACCTGCAGCCCGTTGTTCAGCTCAAAGGTCGCCGACGTCACGTCCTCAAGCGCCGTAAACGTCACTGCCGCCGTCGCTGACAGCTTGTTGGTCGCCGGATCAAGGTCCGCATGAATCACATACCCCGTAATCTGCAACGGCTGCCGTACAGGCGCGGCAAGGCCAGACTTCGCCAACGGAGACACAAACAGGAGGCCGAGGAACACTCCTCGAAATCTCTTCAACATACAGCCAGAATCCTCAAAGGGCGGAACCGAGCCGCCAACATAACCCAAACATAACTTTAGACGCGACGCCAGCCGTTTTGGACTTAGGCCACCACTCGCCGCCGCAGCAAATCCACCATCGCCGCCACCACCCGATCGATGCCCCCGCCACCCGGACTCACCGGCTCCAGCCTCCGCCGTACCTCCGCCAGCCCCAGCACCTGCTCCTCCCGCGCCGGCCCATCCGCCAGCAGCGGCCGAAGCGCCGCCACCACACCCTCCGGTGTAAACCGCTCGTTCAGCAGCTCGGGTATCAGCCGCCGCCCCGCCACCAGGTTCACCATCGCCACCGGCAGATTGCCCGCGGCGTCCACCTCCGCCGGGATCTCCGCCGGGTACCGCACCAGCCGCTTCGCCAGCCCAAACGTCAACGCCGATACCCGGTACACCACCACAAACGGATTGCCGCTCACCGCCGCCAGCACCGTCGCCGTCCCACTCGCCACCACGCTCGCCCGCGCATGCCCCAGCGCCCCCCGCGCGTCCGGCACCAGCCGCACCGGCGGCAGCGGCTTGCCGCCAAAGTGCTTTCTCCGCAGCACCCACCTCCGGATCTGCTCCTCCATCCAACCCGCATCCAGCGTCGACGCGACCGGCAGCAGAAACTCGTACCCCTCCTCGGCCCCAAGCTGGATGGCCGCCTGCAGCATCGTGTACAGGTGCGCGTTGACCTCCTTCCTCCGGCTCCCTGGCAGCAGCGCAATCCACACCTTCGACGCATCCAGCCCCTCCGCCGCCGCATACGCCGCCCGCGATGACAGCTCCACCTCCGCCGCCTCGGCCAGCGGATGCCCCACAAACTCCGCCCTGACCCCGCGCGCACGGTAAAAGCTCTCCTCAAACGGAAAGATCACCAGCATCCGGTCTACACGCTCCTGCACCCACCGCAGCCGCCCCCGCTTCCACGCCCAAAGCTGCGGACTCACAAACCAAAGCACCGGCACACCCGCCCGCCGCAGATGCTTCGCCAGCCGGAAGTTCACATCCGGAAAGTCAATCAGCACCGCCACATCCGGCCTCTGCTCCCGGATCGACCCGACCAGCCGACGGTAGCTCCCGTAGATCCTCGGCACATGCCGCAGGATCTCCGTAATTCCCATCACCGCGACATCCTCCGCCCGGACCACCCGCCGCAGCCCCGCCCCCTCCATCTCCAGTCCACCCAGCCCGCTAAACTCCGCCCCCGGCAGCGTCAGCCTCGCCCGTCGAATAATCTGTGCCCCATAATGGTCCCCCGAGGCCTCACCCGCCGACAAAAACACCCTCGCTTTGGCCCCGGTCGCAATGCAAGGAGTGTAGCCTGCCCCGGCATGCTCTCCCCATAACCCGCCTCCGCTAACATCCCCTAAACGCACAAGGAGCCCCATGCTCACAAAATCCGCCCAAACAACAAAGCGGTCCAAAGCAAAGGGAAACACAACCCCCCCAGGCCGCCTCTCCTCCCGCCCGAAGCGCAAACCTTCCGCGCCCTCCTCGAGCCCGACCACACCAGCCTCCAGTGGGTCATCGCCCGCATCCCCTTCGACATCGCCGCCACCTGGAACACCATGCGCCGCCTCCGCGTCCGAGGCGCCGTCAACGGCGTCCCGTTCCGCACCTCGCTCTTTCCCACGCCCGGCGGCCGACCCGGACACTTTCTCCTCGTCAACAAACACATGCAGACCGAAGCCGGCGTCCGCGTCGGCTCACAAGCCGACTTCACCATCGAGCCCGACCTCGAAGACCGCCCCGCCGACCTCCCGCCCGAGCTCCTCGACGCCTTCGAAGGTGACCGCAATCTCCTCCACTTCACCGAATCCCTCTCCGAGTCCACCCGCCGCGACATCGGCAAATGGATCGCCGGTGTCAAGGGCGAAGCCGCCCTTCACCGTCGCGCCGCCTAAATGGCCGAGCGCTTCCTCCTCACCATGGAAGGCGAGCAACACACCCCACCTGTCCTGGAATCCCTCTTCGCCCAAAGCCCAAAGGCCCACGCCCGCTTGAAGGCCTCACCCCCAACCAGCGCCGCTCTCACCTCCTCGGCATCTTCTTCTACCAAACCCCCGAAGCCCGCATCCGCCGCGCCGAAAAAGCCGTCGCCGATGCCCTCCGTGCCACCAACCGAACAATGGAGCCCTGAAGCGAAGTTTAGCCCCGCCATCCAGTGGCATCACGCCGTCATCCTGAACGAAGTGAAGGACCCCTGTATTCCGGTCTTTGTTGTTGTCTGCCCTTGCTTTGCACCTTCACGAACTCTGCCTCAGTCCGCCGGAACCGTCTCCGCCGTAGCCGTCGCGCTCCCCATCTCCTGATCCCGATACTGCAGCTGGTACAGCTTCCAGTAGAGCCCCCGCTCGAGCAGCAACTCCTGGTGCGACCCCTGCTCCCGCAGCTGCCCCTTGTGCATCACCAGAATCGTCTCCGCCCTCTGAATCGTCGACAGCCGGTGCGCGATCAGCACACTCGTCCGACCCGTAATCATCCGCTCGAGCGCGGCCCGCACCCGCAGCTCCGTCTCGGTGTCCACGGAGCTCGTCGCCTCGTCCAGAATCAAAATCCCCGGTGCATGCGCCAGCGCCCGCGCAAAGCTGATCAGCTGCTTCTGCCCGGTAGACAGCGTCGCCCCGCGCTCCGTCACCGGCTCCGCGAACCCGCCCGGCAGCGTCCGTATGAAGTCGGCCACATTGACGTCCTCCGCCGCCCGCTCCATCGCCGCATCCTTGATCCACGCCGACCCCAGCCGGATGTTGCTCGCCACCGTTCCCGTGAACAGAAACGGATCCTGCAGCACCACCCCAAACCTCCGCCGCAGAGCATGGAGATCCTGCTCCCGCACATCCACACCGTCCACCAGAATCTGCCCGCGCTGCACATCGTAGAACCGCATCATCAACGCCGTAATCGTCGTCTTTCCCGCGCCCGTGTGCCCCACAATCGCCGCCGTCTCATTTGGCTCAACCACAAAACTCACATCCCGCAGAATCCATTCGATCCCCGACCGGTCCGCCAGCTCCGCCGAAGGAATCGTCTGGATCGCCACCTGATCCTCGTCGCTCAGCCTCTGATACGTAAACCACACATTGCGAAACTCGATCCTGCCCGAACCATCTCCCACCGTTACCGCCGCCGGTGACACAATCTCCGGAGCCGTATCGATCAGCTTGAACACCCGCTCGCTCGCCGCCATCGCCGCCTGCAGGATGTTGTACTTCTCACTCAGGTCCATAATCGGCCGAAAAAACCTCTGCGCGTACTGCATAAACGCAATCAGCACCCCCAGCGTCACCGCCCCCCGCAGCACGCTCGCACCGCCCCTCCAGATCACCAGAGCGATCGCAATCGAGCTCAACAGCTCCACCGCCGGATAGTACAGCGCATACGCCAGAATCGCGTCCTTGAACGCATCCATGTGCTGCCGGTTGATCGCCGCAAAGTCGTCATACGCCCTCTGCTCGCGGTTGAACAGCTGCACCACCTGCATCCCGCTCACATGCTCCTGCATGTAGCTGTTGATCCGCGCAATCGCCGACCGGATCCGCCGGTAGCTGTCCCGCACATGCTTCCGAAAGATCTTCGTCACATACAGAATCGCCGGCAGCACCGCCAGCGTCAGCAGCGCCAGCCGCCAGCTCATCCCCAGCATGATGATGACGATAAACAGCAGAACAAACACGTCCTCGAAGATCGCCAGCACACCCGACGTAAACATCTCGTTCAGAGCGTCCACATCGCTCGTCACCCGCGTCACTAGCTTGCCCACCGGATTGCGATCGAAAAACGCCGGCGACATCCGCTGCAGATGCCGAAAGATCTCGCTCCGCATGTCGAACATGATCTTCTGCCCGGTCCACTGCATCAGGTACGTCTGCAGAAACTCCAACGCAAACGTCAGCAGCAGGGAAGCGAGATACAGAAATCCGATCTGCGAGATCCCCTTCGTCGGATCATGGCTCAAATGCCGCGCCAGCCACGAAAGATGGCCGGCCCGCTCCGCCGCGTCCGGATCCATGTACGTGTCCACAGCCACCTTCACCAGCCAAGGCCCGATCACATCGCTGCCCGCCTTGAAGATAATCGCCGCCGCACTCAGCGCCGTCTGCAGCTTGTATGGCCGCAGATACCGCAGCAGCCGACGCATCAGCCGGCCGTCATACGCCTTTCCGACAACGTCATCGTCCTGCGCCGCCGGCTTCGCCTCCTTGCCGGCCTCCGCGCCTTTGCTCGCGTCGCTGCCGGCCTTCTTGCTGTGGTTGTCTTCGGACATAGATCTAACTCCCATTCTAGATGCGCCAGCCCCACTCCAGACTCTCGATCACTCTGGGTGCCCTATCCTCTCCGGCGGTCTCATCGCCGGAAAGGGTGGGGTCCCCGCCGGCTCTGCTGGCGGGGTGCAAAGGGTGGGGTCCCCGCCGGCTCTGCTGGCGGGGTGCAAAAGGTGGGGTATCGAGCGAAGCTCGACCGCTCCCGCCCACTTCGGACGATCACAGCTCATACCCGATACCTGAGATCCGAAACCCACACCCAACCCCAAACTCCCGCATGAAACAATCAAACCAGCCATGCCCCTCGGCCTCTATCTCGCCATCCCGTTCTGCCGCGCCAAGTGCACCTTTTGCAACTTCGCCTCCGACGCCTTCGCCTCCCACCGCATACCCGCCTACGTCGACCGCCTCACCACAGAGATCGCCTCCGCCCGCACCCGCGCCCAAGCCCTCTACGCCGACCTCCCTCACGAGGTCGACACCCTCTACTTCGGCGGAGGCACCCCCAGCCTCCTCGCCCCCGCACACATCCAACAGATCTTCGCCGCCCTCCGCAACCAATTCCGCATCAGCCCCACCGCGGAGATCACGGTCGAGTGCGCCCCCGGTCAACTCTCGGACGACACCCTCAACGAGCTCCTCCGCCAGGGCGTCAACCGCCTCAGCTTCGGCGTCCAAACCTTCAACCCCCGCGAGACCTCCGCCATCGGTCGCCTCCACTCCCCGGAAGACGCCCTCGACGAACTCAGCCGCGTCCGCCGCGCCGGCATCCCCAACCTCTCCCTCGACCTCATCGCCGGCCTCCCCCACCAGACCGAACCCACCTGGCGCGCCACCCTCGAGACCGCCATCGCCACCGGCGTCCCCCATATCAGCGTCTACATGCTCGAGGTCGACGAAGACTCCCGCCTCGGTCGCGAGGTCCTCGCCCGCGGCCCCCGCTACGGAGCCCCCGCCGTCCCCACCGACGACCAATCAGCCGACCTCTACGAGATCGCCTGCGACCTGCTCGAAGCAGCCGGCATCCTCCAGTACGAGATCTCCAACTTCGCCCAGCCCGGCCTCCAGTCACGCCACAACCGCAAATACTGGCAGCGCCAGCCCTACCTCGGCCTAGGCCTCGACGCCCACTCCATGCTCCGCACACCCTCCGGCGCCGTCCGCTTCTCCAACACCGACGACCTCGACACCTACCTCGCGGTCTCCGGCACAGATCTCGCAATTCCACTCCGTATCCTCTCCAACGCACTCTCCTTTGGTCCTTCCGGCCCTGAGCTTGCCAGAGGGGAACCACCCGTTTCTCTACCGTGGAGTCTCGACCACCTGACCGCAGACGAAGCCCTCGAAGAAGCCCTCTTTCTCGGCCTGCGCCTCAACGAGGGCATCTCCCTCGAAACCCTAAACGCCGAGTTCGGCCAAGCCCAAATCGCAGCCATCCAACCCGCCATCGCCGAAGCCGCCGAAGCCGGCCTCCTCACCATCAGGTCCAGCGCCGATGGACACAGAGACGACCACCGCATCCAACTCACCCCCCGCGGCCGAGTCCTCTCCAACGAAGTCTTCAGCCGCCTCCTCCTTCCCGCGGTCGCCTAAGCACCATCCCCCGCAAGGAAGAGGTCCTACAGATTCTCCCCACACACCCTTGCTCCGCATCTAGGCAAATGGTCGTCCATTGCCTAGGCCAATCGCCAGGCTCATAGAAGCCAATTCGATCGGCCGCCAACCTCAGCGCCAAAGGCGCGACCTATACCAGCCCAGGGCAAAGCCCTAGGTAAAGGGCCCACATTGACGGATAAGGGCTGAAGGCCCGTTACATAGGGCCAAGATGACCGGGAACGATCAGCCAAAAGGCACGCACGTGTGAGCCGGAGAATCAACCCTGTGCAGATCTCTGTAAAGGGAGGTCGAGCACTTTGGCGCAACCCTCCACTGTCCCCGCTACAATGGATATAAGAACACCTCCCGGTGGCATGGGTCAGCCCAAAAGCGAAGCACCTAACTCATCTGAATCGAATACTTTACAACTAACCTTATTGCCTGCAATACTTTGGCTCACGTCGATCTCGTAACACCAATAAACGGAAGGCTTTAGCCAAAAGGTACCCGGGGGGGGGCCTACCCCCTCAACACCCATTAGGAGCCACCCAAGCCGTGCCCATTGATCTCCGCAGCGACACCGTCACCCAGCCCACACCCGCCATGCGCCAGGCCATGGCCTCCGCCGAGGTCGGCGACGACGTCTACTCCGAGGACCCTACCATCAACCGCCTCGAACGCGCCGCCGCCGAGATCTTCGAGCGCGAAGCCGCCATCTTCGTCCCCACCGGAACCATGGGCAACCAGATCGCCATCCGCCTCCACACCCAACACGGGCAGGAGGTCCTCTGTGAGGCCCGCTCGCACATCCTTGACTGGGAGATGGCCATGACCGCCGCCTTCTCCGGCTGCCAGGCACGCACCGTCGCCGCCCCCCGCGGCATCCTCACCTGGCCCCTCCTCCAGCCCGCCATCGCCCCCGAGATCTACTACCGCGCCCCCACCGCCCTCATCTGCCTCGAAAACACCCACAACATGGCCGGCGGAACCGTCACCCCGCTCCCCATCCTCGAAGAGATCTGGGCCGGAGCCCGCACCGCCGGCCTCCCCGTCCACCTCGACGGAGCCCGCGTCTTCAACGCCGCCGCCGCCCTCAACCTCCCCGTCGCAGAGCTCACCCGGGGCTTCGACACCGTCATGTTCTGCCTCTCCAAAGGCCTCGGCGCCCCCGTCGGCTCCATGCTCGTCGGCTCCGCCGAACACATCCGGGCCGCCCGCATCCACCGCAAAGCCCTGGGCGGCGGCATGCGTCAGGCCGGCATCCTCGCCGCCGCCGGCCTGATCGCCCTTCAGGAGATGCCCGCGCGACTCCCTGAAGACCACGCCAACGCCCTCCTCCTCGCCACCGCCGTCGCCCAAAGCCCAGCCGTCAACATCGACCTTGACGCTGTCGAGACCAACATCGTCATCTTTTCGTTGAAAGACGCCGGCAACGCCCCCGCCCTCGTCGCCGCACTCCGGCAGCAGAGCGTCCTCGCCAGCGCCATCGGCCCACACTCCGTTCGCTTCGTTACGCACTTCGACGTTTCGCGCGCAGACTGCGAAGCCGCCTCCCGCATCGTGCAGCAGCAGCTCGAGGCGATGGCCGCCGCCGCCTCAGGCGCGTGAAGCTCGCAGAAGCGGCCCAGCCACCGGGAGCGACACCTTGGCCGCCGTTCCATGATCTTCGGGAGCCGTGCTGCTTGTCAGATCGATCATCCCGTTATGCTTGGCGACGATGCCCTGGCTCACCCACAACCCGAGCCCGGTGCCGCGCTCTCCCTTGGTCGTAAAGAACGGCTTGAACAGCTGCGGCAGCACCTGCTCCTCAATCCCGGCGCCATCGTCCCGGATCAGCACAACCGCGTTCCGCGTTCCTCCCCTCTGCGCGGCAAGGGGGTCCTCATGAGAGACCGACACCCACACCCTGCCACCATCCCCGGCGGCCTCGGCCGCATTCGTGATCAGATTCGTAAACACCTGCCGAAGTTCGGCCGGAAAGCCCATGACGCAGATCTCCCGGTCAAGCTTCGCCTCCACGTGGACTCCCATGTCGCTGAAACGCCGCTCCACCAGCAGCAGAATCTCCCGCATGGTCTCCCCAAGGTCGATCTGGATCGGCGACTTCGACTCCCGGTAGAGCCCCAGCATCGCCCGAACGATCTGCCCAACCCGCGTCAGCTCCGCCTCGGCAATCTCCATATAGCGCCGCGACTCGCTCTCGTCCACGCCGTTGCGCATAAGGTACAGCATGTCCAGAACCGAGCTCAGAGGATTGTTGATCTCGTGCGCGATCGTCGCCGCCAAACGCCCCGCCACCGCCAGCTTCTCCTGCGCAATCAACGCATCCTGCGTCCGGCGCTCATTCGTCACATCGCGAAACACCATCACAAAGCCCAGGATCTGCCCATCCTTGTCACGGATCGGCGCGCCGCTGTCGGCGATCTGCATCTCCGTTCCGTCTCTCCGGATCAGCACGGTATGATTCGCCAGGCCGATCACCCGGTTCAGCCGCCGTACCTTTTCCACCGGATTCTCTGCAATTGCCCGCGTCGTCTCACTCACAATGTGAAACACCCGATCAAGCGGCTGGGCGTGCGCCTCCACCTGCGTCCACCCGGTCAGATCCTCCGCCGCCGGATTCATCATCTCGACGCAGCCCTCCGGGTTGCAAGTGATCACACCGTCACCGATCGAGGTGATTGTCGTCCGCAGCCTCTCCTCCGAAAGAAAGATCTCTGCCGCCCGATGCTCAAGATCCGCGAGCGATGCCCGATAGGTCGCCGTGACCCAGTGCATACGGTTGCGCATAAACATCCCGATCAACACGCCCGCCACAATCGCCAGACCGAACAACGCAAACTCGGTCCACCGCACCTGCCTCTGCCACGACTCGATCCGGGCAGCACGCCTCCGCTCGGTTCGCTCGACAACCCCCGCAAGCTCCACCCGCACCCGGTCCATCATCTGCTTGCCGAGCAGATCCCGCTGAGGGTCGTTCGCTCTCCGACCGGAACGGAGCTCTGCGATCATCGGCTCGGCAAAACTCTGGATCCATAGCCGGTGAGCCGCCTTCAGCTCGGCGATGCCATGGACTGGGAGTCCATCCGGACCAAGGTTCCTAGGCACACTGTCCAGCAACTGCAGCGCCATAGCAAGCGGCTGTTGCGCTTGCACGTAGGGCTCAAGAAAGCGGGGATCCCCCGTGATCTGGTACCCCCGCAGACTCGTCTCTTCATCCACAATCAGCTTTGCGGCCAGGTTCGCCTGCGCAATCCGCTCGTCCGAGCGCTGGATCAGCGCAACCGTCCGGTTCGCATTCACGATCTGCAGGTACAGCACGCACGACGTCACGCCGAGAATCACCACGGGGAGGATGGAGACCTGCCGGAGAATACGGTTGAATCGTCGAAGCTTCACGTTTGGGCCCCTAGTGTGGCGCTTCCCCCTCCAGCAGGCTCCTCAACTTGTCCAGCATCAACTCCGCCCCCTCACCCTTCATCATGGACAGACTCACCGCAGATGTGACCTCTCCGGGAACTCCAATGTAAGCCGAAAGCAGCAGGATCGGGATGGCGGCTTCCTCCGGCGCATCCTCGTCGCCGTGCATCCCAGGCATCGAGTAGTCGAGGATCACCGCCTCCACTGGTTCGCGCGCAAAGATCTCCAGACCTTCGGTCCCATCACATGCGGTCAGTACGTGATACCCCGCCCGCTCCAGAATGGTCCTACGCACCCCCAGACCGATCTCTTCATCGTCCACACAAAGCACCAGATGTCCCTGCTCACCACGCATCTCTGCACATCCTACAAATCCCTGTACGCCACGGCAACGATCTTCTGCCAGACCTCTTCACCTCTGTTTCCACCCCCGCCGTTCATCGTACGTTCGCAATCTCCAAGTAGCCTCACATTGACCTAAGCCCATCGCGCCGTCAGAAGGCGACATCAGGATCCGAGGAGAGGACGTTGAGCCAGACCATCTTTGTGTTGGAGGACGACGCCGATATCTCTAGGCTCGTGCAGTTCCATCTTGAAAGTGCCGGATATACAGTTCGGCCGTATCTCACTCAGGGCAGCATTGTTGCCGATGCCGAGCGCCAGCCGCCAGCCCTCTTCCTCCTCGATATCATGGTCCCCGGCGGCGACGGCCTCGATCTCTGCCGGCGCCTCCGCCAGAACCCCTCCCTCTCCATCATCCCCATCATCTTCCTCACCGCGCGCGCGGCGGAGAACGACCGCGTCCACGGCCTCGATCTCGGCGCCGACGACTACATCACCAAGCCCTTCGCCACACGGGAGCTCCTTGCCCGCGTCAAAGCCGTCCTCCGCCGCTTCGAGCGACCCTCTACCCCCTCCACCGTCCGCTTCGAGCAGATTGAGATCGACGCCAGCGCCATGCAGCTCCGCGTTAACGGCGAGCTCGTCACCACCACCGCCACCGAGTTTCGCCTGCTCGACTACCTTGCCCGCCACCCCGGCCGCGTCTTCAGCCGCGACCACCTCCTCGACGCCGTCTGGGGCGACGCCCGCTTCGTCACACCGCGCTCGGTCGACGTCTACGTCCGCCGCATCCGCGAAAAGATCGAGGCCGACCCCGAGTCCCCCCGCTATCTCAAGACCATGCGCGGCGCCGGATACCGCTTCGAGATCCCGAAGACCACGCTCGCCCCGGCCGAAACCGACGTAAGCTAAGCGAAGCCGGCGGCAATGAAAATGCATACAGCGGTCCTCAGCAGCCGTAAGCTAGGAGCTGACAGCTAAAAGCCAGAAGCTCACCTCCATGACCCGCAGCCTCTTCTTCGCCTTCTTCGTCCGCCTGGCCTTTGCCATGGCGCTGATCATCGTCACGCGCGTCTGGCTGGTACGGGACAACTGGCTGCTCTCCATCCTCCTTGTTCTCGCCTGGGCGTCGTTCAGCGCTTACCTCCTGACGCGATCCCTGCGCGCCAGCATCGTCCCGCTCCAAAACGCCGCCGCGGCCATCGCCAGCCGGCAGGCAACCTCGCCCGACCGCCCCTCCGGAACCCTCGCCGCCAACCTCGCCGACCGCATTCTCGACCAGCGTTTCAGCGACTTCGACGTGCTCGCTCACGCCGTCAGCCGAGCCTCGCGCGAGGTGCAAAACGCCCTCGACGACAGCGCCTCCAGCCGCCACGAGCTCGAAGCCATGATCGACAGCCTTCAGGACGCCGTCGTCGCTGTCGATACCGCCGGCCGCATCCAGTGGTCCAACCGGCGCATGCAGCGGCTCATGCCCTCCTGGACGGGGATGGCCGCATCGAGCAGCGCCGTTCGCATCGGCCACGCGCTCGTCCAAACGGTGCGTGACCCCGATGTGCTCGAATGCGTCCGGCACGCCGTCGAACATCGGGTCTTCTGTCAGCGCCGCACCACCTCGCTCGTCCCCGGCCGCATCTTCGAGATCAACGCCTCGCCCATGCCCTCGGGCGGCGCCGTTGCGCTGCTCCACGACATCACCCGCATCGAGCAGGTCGAACGAACCCAGCGCGAGTTCGTCGCCAACGTCTCCCACGAACTCCGCACACCGCTCACCTCCATCAGCGGCTACGTCGAGACCCTGCTCGATCACGAGGCCTCCCTCAGCCCGCAGGCGCGCTCCTTTCTCACCACCATCCTTAAAAACGCCACCCGCATGAATCGCCTCACCGAAGACCTCCTCACCATGGCGCGCGTCGAATCCGCCGAGCAGGAGCTCCACCCCGCTCCGCTTGCAGCCGATGTTCTCGTGCGCGACGCCGTCCAGGCCATGGCTGGCCTCGTCCAGGATACCGACGCCGTCCTCGAGGTCGCCGGCAGCTGCCACGCGCCCGTCCTGGTCGATGCCGACTCCGCCCTCCAGGTGCTCTCCAACCTCATCGAGAATGCCATCAAGTACGGCAAGGACCGTAGCTCCGGCGTGGCGCGCGTCGTCGTCAGCGCCCAGGAGGTCTCCGAACCCACCCCCGCCGTCGAGTTCTCCGTCCGCGACTTCGGTCCCGGCATCGGCTCCGAGCATCTCCCCCGCCTCTTTGAGCGCTTCTACCGCGTCGACAAGGCCCGATCGCTCGAATCCGGCGGCACCGGTCTCGGCCTCGCCATCGCCCGCCACATCGTCGAAGCCCAGGGCGGAACCATCCGCGCCGAAAGCGAACTCAACGCCGGCAGCGACTTCCGCTTCACCCTCCCGCTCGCACCGCAGCCCGGCGAGGCCATCCCCGTCCCGACGCCCTAAAATCTACTTGCCTAGCCCTTGGTGAGGAGAAAGGATTTGTCGCCATTTCGCGGCTATGTAACCTTCTCTTAACACACCCCGCGCACACTGTCCACTGTGTGTACCTCCTTCGGTCGCCACGGTCGCCCAAGACTTCACTGGCGCGGGTGCCGCCTGTCTCTACTCCATGGACCCTGCCGGATCCGATAGACGGATCAGATAAGCGAGATGGCGCGGCTCTCCCACCCGAGACCGCGCCATCCAACCTCAGCACTTCACCCCGACCAACGTGTCGCGAACGACCCAACAAGCTCCGCATGCTGCACCATGTGAAAGAGAGCGCGTGTGTCCCCAGGCCGTATGACGATCGACTTCCAACCCAGATCCGACAGGTCCAACAGAATGTCTCCAGATCCCATTGCCCTGCAAGGGACGCCGCCGCCGAGCCCAGGTCAGGGACACGATCAGACCTCTCCCTCCGCCATCCGTACCTTTCTCAACGGACGCCCCTCCGGCGCCATCGCCGATCGCGGCTTCGCCGGCCTGATGCTGCTCTGCGCCTCGTCCATCTTTGCGATTGTCATCTTCATCTTTGCCATCCTTGTGCTCCGCTCCAACCTCACCCTGCACAAGTTCGGCTGGCACTTCTTCACCCACTCCGGCTGGGACCCCGTCAGCGGTGACTTCGGCGCCCTGCCCTTTATCTACGGCACCCTCGCCACCTCGCTCATCGCCCTCATCATCGCCGTCCCCCTCGCCCTTGGCGTCGCCATCTTCCTCACTGAGCTCTGCCCCCGGCCGCTGCGCGCTCCCATCTCCTTCCTCACCGAGCTCCTCGCCGCCATCCCCTCCGTCGTGTACGGCCTCTGGGCCGTCTTCGTCCTCGTCCCTATCATGCGCGATCAGCTCGGCCCCTTTCTCGTGAAGTTCTTCGGCTGGACACACCTCTTCGAAGGCACCAACTTCGGCGTCGGCCTCCTCACCGCCTCCATCATCCTCGCCATCATGATCCTTCCGATCATCTCCTCGCTCACCCGCGACATCATGCTCGCTGTGCCTAACTCGCAGCGCGAGGCCGCGCTCGCCCTCGGCGCTACCCGCTGGGAGATGATCCGCATGGGCGTCCTCCGCAACTCGCGCATCGGCATCGTCGGCGCCGTCATGCTCGGCCTCGGGCGCGCTCTCGGCGAGACCATGGCCGTCACCATGGTCATCGGCAACCACCCCAGCATCGGCGGTTCGCTCTTTGCCCCCGCCAACACCCTCGCCAGCGTCATCGCCGGCGAGTTCTCCGAGGCCACCGGCGACCTGTACCCGTCCGCTCTCATCGAGATTGGCCTGGCCCTCTTCCTCGTCACCATCGTCGTCAACGCCGCCGCCCGCCTCATGGTCTGGGCCGTCACCCGCGGCGCTCCGGCAAGGACCGCCTGACCCCATGAGCACCTCTCCCATGCCTGTTCCCATGCAGACGGTGACACCACCGTCACCGTCGTCCCTATCACACTCCGCAGGCCAGCCGTCCCGTCCCCCACTTCGGGTCTCGGATGGCAACCGGATGCGGCGCTCCGCCATGAACACCGCGGTCACAGCGCTCGCCATCCTCGCCACCGTCCTGGTCGTCACCCCGCTCATCGCCATCCTCGGATACCTCCTCTTCAAGGGCGCGAGCTCGCTCAACCTCGCCTTCTTCACCCATATCCCCGCCCCCGTCGGCGAGCAGGGCGGCGGCATGGCGAACTCCATCATCGGCTCCGGCATCATCCTCTCTCTCGCCAGCCTCATGGGCATCCCCATCGGCATAGGAGCCGGCCTCTACCTCGCCGAGTTCGGCCGCGGAACCAGGATCGCCGCGGTCATCCGCTTTACCGCCGACGTCCTCAACGGCGTCCCTTCTATCGTGATGGGCATCTCCGTCTTCGCGCTTCTGGTACAGGGAAGAGGGTTCTCCGCCTTTGCCGGCGGTGTTGCCCTCGCCATCATGATGGTCCCCACCATCACCCGCACCACGGAAGAGATGCTCCTCATCGTGCCCAACGCCGTCCGTGAAGCCGCCCTTGGCCTCGGCGTTCCCAAGTGGCGCACCGCCCTCTCCATCTCCCTCCGCACCGCCTCGCCGGGCATCATCACCGGCTGCATGCTCGCCTTCGCCCGCATCGCCGGAGAGACCGCCCCGCTCCTCTTCACCGCCTTCGGCAACCAGTGGTGGTCCTTCGACCTAAACAGGCCCATGGCCGCCCTTCCGCTCCAGATCTTCGTCTACGCCATCTCCCCCTACGACGAGTGGCACCGCCTCGCCTGGGCAGGCGCGCTCGTGCTGATCGTCCTCATCATGGTCTCGGTCACGCTCGTCCGCATCTTTGCCGGTCGCGGCATCATGAAAGGAAGCAGCTAAGTGCGCTTGTTCCTGAAGCTGTTCGCCAGGCTGCAAACTCCCGTGCCGTTTCCTTTCAAGGAAAACGGCATTCACCAACTCTCAATCGAAGGCGACTCGTCAGGAGAAGTGCTCTAGTGGGCGTCGGAATCAACGTCGAAAACCTCAACGCGTGGTACGGTCAGAACCACACCTTGCAGGACATCAATCTTAAGATCCCCGCCAACCACGCGACCGCCCTCATCGGTCCCTCCGGCTGCGGCAAATCCACCTTTGTCCGCTGCCTCAACCGCATGCACGAGACCACACCCGACGCCCGCGCCACCGGAACCGTCCGCATGGGCGACCTCGATATCTACAAGGACTCCTCCCCCGTCGAGATCCGCCGCCGCGTCGGCATGGTCTTCCAGCGCCCCAATCCCTTTCCCACCATGTCCATCTACGACAATGTAGCCAGCGGCCTTAAGCTCAATGGCTTCCGCAATCGCCGCGTCATGGACGAGACCGTCGAGCGCTCGCTCAAGCAGTCCGCCCTCTGGGAAGAGGTCAAGGACGATCTCAAAAAGAAGTCCGGATCCTCGCTCTCCGGCGGTCAGCAGCAGCGCCTCTGCATCGCCCGAGCCCTCGCCGTCGATCCCGAAGTCCTGCTCATGGACGAGCCCGCCAGCGCCCTCGACCCCGTCTCCACCTCCAAGATCGAAGACCTCATCTTCCAGCTCAAATCGCAGTACACCATCGTCATCGTCACCCACAACATGCAGCAGGCCGCCCGCGTCGCCGAAAACACCGGCTTCTTTCTCTCCGGAAAGATGGTCGAGTTTGATTCCACCCATAAGATCTTCACCAATCCCAAGGACAAACGGACCGAAGATTACATCACCGGGAGGTTTGGTTGAAAATGCGCATCAAGTTCCACCAAAGCCTCGATGACCTCAAGGAGCGCCTCCTCGTTATGGCCGGCATGGCCGAACAGGCCATCCAGCGCTCCATCGAGGCCTACACCACCCGCGACCTCAACCTCTGCGAACTCGTCTTCCGCTCCGAGCCCGCCATCAACCGGCTCGAGCGCGAGATCGACCAGATGGCCCTCGACCTCCTCGCCATGGAGCAGCCCATGGCTATCGACCTCCGCTTCATCCTCTCCGTCATCCGCATCAACGCCGACCTCGAGCGCGTCGGAGACCAGGCCGTCAACATCGCCGTGCGCGTCAAGGAGATGGGCGCCTTCGCCAACGTCGACCTCCCCGTCGACATCCCTCGCCTCGCCTCGCTCGCCGCCGCCATGGTCCGCAAAGCCCTCCAGGCCTTCATCGAGGCCGACGCCGACCTCGCCCGCACCGTCCTCACCCTCGACGACCAGGTCGACGAGATGAACGATGCCGCCTTCTACGCCCTCTCCAACCTCATCAAGGAAAGCCCCGACCTCACCCCCCAGTCCCTCAACGCCCTCATCATCTCCCGCAACCTCGAGCGCGTCGGCGACCACGCCACCAACATCGCCGAAGACGTCATCTTCTGGGTCCGAGGCTTCGACGTCCGCCACAACAGTCCCATCGAGTAGAAGCCCAGTCCGCGACAGCTATAAAGCGAATCGTGTCAATTCATTGACATCCTTCGCGCAGCAGAGGATCTGCTTCTCCACATCCACCCCGCCCCCCTACTCACGACCGCAGCCGAGAAGCCGTCTCCGCTTCTCGTAAATGTTCCACCCCACTCACCCACCAAACCATCCGCCCCACCACCGGATACCACAGCCCGAGCCGCACCTCCTCTCCGCCCAGCGCGCGCGCATACGCCTCCATCTGCCCCGCATACTTCACCCTCTCCCGCTCCATCCACTCGTCCATCCCCTCGCTTCCGTGCGACCCCGTCTTGTAGTCCACCACCCACACGCAATCCACCCCTGCCTCCCCAGGCTTAGCCCCGGCGCGAAACACCCGGTCCATCCGCACCCGGCTCGGCTGCTCGTCCTCATCCCCCACCGTCAAGGCATACTCACTGCGCGCATCCGCCCGCGCTCCCAGCAGCCAAAGCCCCACCGGCTCACGCAGCGTCCTCGACACCGCCTCGACCACTCTTCGCGAGAGCGCCTCCACCTCCGCCGGTCGCAGACCATCCCCCCGAAGCAGTGCCACCGCCCGATCCTTCCAACCCGATACCTCCCCCAGCAACTCCTTCGGCCCGGCACCCGCCGCCAGACGCCCCGCCGCCAGCTCCAAAAACGCATGCACCGCATTCCCAAAGCTGCGCGCCGCAAATGATCCCTCCGGTCGCTCAAACCTCGGCCGCCGATCCGACACCGTGTCTGACACCCGCTCCCGACCAAACCGCGCAAGCGAGTCGAAGCTCAACGGCATCCGCTCCAGCATCGCCGGCCGCATCGCGCCATCCTCCTCCGCCCCCGCAGCCAAAGCCAAACCCTCGCTCTCCGCGGACCCCGGCCAGGCGACCACCTCCGCACCCTTACCCACAAACGCACCCTTAGCCGCCGGCCAGGCAGCCTCCAGCAAGCTCCTGCTCTCCGCCTTCACCCCGCCGCCCGAACTCCGGTTCGCCGTTCCAAACAGATGGAGCTCCTCCCGCGCCCGCGTGCACGCCACATAGAACAGCCGCCGCCTCTCCGCCGCCTGCCGTGCACTCCGTATTCCTCGCAGCCACGCATTCAGAGCCTGCGACTCCTCCCCCCTGCCTGCGATCGGCGCCAGCACCACGCCCGCCGCATCCTCGCCCTCGCCACCCGCAATCTCCTCCCACTCCAGAAACCGGCTCCGCTCGACCGGCGGCTTGCCCTCAAGCTCCGGCACGATCACCACATCCCACTCCAGCCCCTTCGCCCCATGCATCGTCATCAGATCGACCGCTGACGCGTCCCCTCCCTCCGGCGCCGCAAACAGCCGCTCCAACCTCCGCCGCACCTGTCGCAGCTCCACCTCACCCAGCTCCCGGTCCACCTCCTCCAGCAGCTCGAGATACCGCGTCGCATTCCGGAGCTCCGCCTCGTCCAGCGCGGCATCGCCCCCCAGCGACCTCCACGTCCGCTCCACCAGCTCCGGCGTCCGCAGCCGCGATCTCCTCTCGACCGCCGCTTCAAGCACCGGCCACACCCGCTCCAGCCGCGCAATGCTCCCCGGCCGCAGCAGATCCCCGCGCGTCGTCACCAGCTCCATCACCGTCCTGTCCGTGAACTGGTCGTCGTCCGCTCCCGCAAGCACATGCAAATCCCGGAGATCGAGACCGCACCAGGGCGCCCGCAGCACCGACCACCACGCCACCCGGTCTGCCGGATGTTTGAGCGCCCGCGTCAGCGCCAGCAGATCCAGCACCTCCCTCCGCTCCTTCAGCGGTTCGATCTTCACCGCTCGAAAGGGAACTGGCCGCCCCTTCTTATCCTCCCGAAACGCCGCCACCACCTCCCGCAGCTCGCGTCGCGATCGCACCAGCACCGCAATCCTCCACGGCGTCTCCCTACCCCCCGGCAGCGGACGCCTCCTCCATCGCTCCGCAATCTCTCGAATCGCCCAGGCGTTGCCCTTCACAATCTGCCGCTTCGCCTCCGCAATCTCCCCGTCCGCAACCTCCGGATGCCAAGCCAGCCCGCCCTCCCCGTCAACCCCGCCCGCCGGTGCGCGCACCGCCTCCGCCCGCATAAACGCCACATCCTCCCGGCTCTCGCGCGCCGCCGCGAACACCTCCGCGAACGTCCCGTTGAAACCCTCCACCAGACCCGCCTGCGACCGAAAATTCGCCGTCAGATGCAGCCGCCCAAGCCGCAGCTCGCCCATCCGCTCCGTCTCCATCGTCGCCACAAATCGCTCCACCCGCGCCTGCCGAAACAGGTAGATCGACTGCTTCGGGTCGCCCACCAGAAACACCGTCTTGCCCTCCCCCTCCCAGCCCTCCGTCAGCAGCTCCAGCAGGTCGTACTGCCCCGTCGACGTGTCCTGCATCTCGTCCACCAGCAGATGCCGCAGCGTTAACCCCAGCGCCGCCTCCACGCCGTCTGCCCCGCGCGCCGACCGCAGGGCCGACCGCGCCAGCAGCGCTGGCTCCGCAAAGTCGCACTCCCCCCGCTCCGCAAACAGCAGCTGCAGCTCCACCAGTGCCCGGCTCAGCACCCGAAACAACGCCTTAGCCACCGCCCACTGATCGGCCGGATACACCGCTGGCGGCAGCTCCAGAAATCTCTTCACAGCCTCCTCAATCTCTCCATCTCGCAGACCCTCCACCAGATCCTTGAGGCCCGCCCGATGATGCTTCTCCACCTCCACCTTCAACACACCCTTGTGGAAGGCCGCCCGCAACGCGCCCTCCTTCGTCACCAGCAGCTTCAGCAGAGCGCGCCAGTGATCGACATGCTCCGGCGTCTCCCCAGGCACATCCCGCAGATTGCGGCAGATCGCAAACGGATGCTCCCCCGGTCCGGCAGGCGGAAGATCCGCAAACTCGGCCGCAAACAGCGACATCTGTTCCAGCACACCCGGAGGAAATGCCCTCGCCAGCCGTGTCAGACCGCGGCACACCGCCAGCTCCAGAGCCCGGTTCAGCCTCGGCCGCACCACCACCTCCAGCATCTCGTCCGAAAGCTCCTCCGGCCGCAGCGGAACCAGATCTCCCCACTGATCGCGCGTCCCAAGCATCTCCGCCAGCAGATCCTCGCAGTTCCGCACGCTTCCGTCCCGATGCAGCAGAACCGTGCGCAGCGCCTCATCCAGCAGAGCGTCGTCTCCCCCCAGAGCGAGCAGCGTCCGCCGCGCCGCCTCCCGGTACAGAGGCTCGGCATCCTCCACCGGTCGGAGCCCCGCCGTTCCGCCTCCAGTCACCGGCAGCGCCCGCGCAATCTCACCACATAGGCCGTCAATCGTCCGTATGTTCAACCGCCCCGGCGCATCCCGCAAACCCCAGCCGCGCTCCGCATCAAGCCCGATCACCGCCTCCGCCAGCGATCGCGTCGTCCGCTCAAACTTACTCCGGATCTCGCCGCCTCCGGTCGCCGCCCGTTCCAGCTCCCGCAGCACCCGCTCCCGGATCTCCGCCACCGCCGCATTCGTAAACGTGAGCGCCAGCACCTCCTCTGGCCGCTCCACCCCACCCCCTGCCAGAAGCTTCAAATACCGTTGGATCAGTAGCCCCGTCTTCCCAGAACCCGCCGGCGCCTCCACGATCCACGACGCCCGGACATCGAGCGCACGCTCCCTCTCCCTCCAGTCCGGAGGCGGAGCACCCTCCGCCTCCGGCGCCCTCACAGGCTCTGCATCCAGCAGCCCCGGCAGCATCATCTGGATCAGCTCAGCCATCGGCGTCCTCCCCGGCCTCCTCTATCTCCTCGAGCATCGACGCGTCCAGCCGGCACAGCCCCCGCTGCCCACAAAACGCGCACGTCCCCGGATAGTTCTTCGGCCTCACCCGCGCATCGCCCGCCGCAAACTCCCCCGCCAACCGCTCCAGCACCCCACGCCAACGCTCGACCTGCTTCCCAAAGCTAGCCTCGTCCATCCTGCTCGGCCTGCCCGGCGGCAGCAATCCAGGCTCCGCGGCGAACCCCCGCATCTTCGCCTCCTTGCCCGCCCGCACCACGCCATACGCGACCGCGCCCAGCGGCGGCGGCCCCTCCTCGCCGCTTTCAGCCTCCGCAGCGCCCGCCACCCCACCCGTGCGCGCCGCCAGAACCGCATACAGCGGTACCTGCGGCCGGTCCGGCCGCTCCCCCAGCCAGTCCGTCGGCCCCGCCGATCCCGTCTTGTAATCGATCACCACCTGCCTGCCGTCCACCAGGTCCACGCGATCTACCCGCAGCCGAAACCGCAGCGGCCCCAACTCCACATCCTCCATCGCCTCCTCGCGCCGCATCACCTCGAACGCAGGACGCTTCAGCTCCTCGTCCATCCAGCGGTCCAGCAGCCGCCGCAGCCGCGCCCGCTGCACGTCGAGGTACGCCGCATCCCATCGCCCCACACCCGCCGCCGCCGCCCTCCGCAAAGCCTCCTCGATCGCCCGCCCCAACGCCTCCCCCCGCGCCTCGCTGCTCATCGCCTGCAATGCCGCTTGCGATTCCACCTCCGCCCAGAAGCGCTCCAGCGCCAGGTGCACCGCGCTTCCGCCCTCCCTCGCATGGAGCCCAAGCTCCCGCTCCTCCAGCTCCCGCGACCCCAACCGCTGCTCCGCAAACGCCCGGAAGCCGCACGCCGCCTGCAGCTCCAGCACCCGCACACCGCCCTTCGCCGAAGCCCCCGCCAACGGGACCCCGCCCGCCTCCTCCACCATCTCCATCGCCACAACGCTCCGCACCGGCTCCGCACCTGCAACGGCGTCCACGCCCATCTCCTCCAGCCCGAGCCCCCGCACCACTCCCGCCGCCCTCTGCGTCACCTCACCCACCGCTCGCGCGTAGCTAACCACCACCTCGCGCCCGCTTCTGACAATCCGCTCGGTCAACTCCTTCGCCCATCGCAAATCCCGCTCCGCATCCGCACCCGGCATCCCCAGCTCCCGCTGCACCCCCCAGCTCAGCAGCGGCAGCGCCCGCACGCCCGGTGGCCAGCTCGTCTCCCCCCCGCGCAGCAGCCACACCGCATCAAACGCACTCCCCGCAGCCTCGAGCGGCCCCATCACCTGCACCGCCGCCGAACTCCGCTCCGGCGCAAACACCGTCTCCCCCGCCACCCGCTCCAGCACCCCCAACGCCTCCGCAAACGAGACCGTCCCGTCCGCGGAGTCCAGAAAGTCCAGCGTCGCCAAAGCATCGAGAGCGCTTTCCCACCGCTCGCGCACCTGGTACTCCTCGCTCGACTCCGACCCCGGCGCACCCCATCCAGCATCCTTCAGATACGCCCGGAACTCCTCCGCCCACACCCCATAACTGCGCGAAGCTCCCGCATACGAAGCGGCCCTCCGCTCCATCCGTCGCACCGCCGCCCGCAGCTCCGGCACCCGCTCCGTACACCTCCACCCGCTCACCCTCCGCACCATCGCCCCGAGCCCAACCTCCGGCTGCAGCATCGCCCCGCGCCGCAGCTCCAGCTCGTCAAACTCCGCCCGCGGGTACCGCTCCTCCGACGCCCCCGCAAAGTACTCCGAGACCAGCAGGCCGCTCACCCGTTCCAGCGGCAGCGCCCCCGCCGCCCACCGCAGCAACGTCATCGCCACCGCCACCATCGGCATCTCGGCCATCATCCTGCCCAGCGAAAACGCATACGGCGGCTCCGCCTCCCCGGCCGTAATCGCCTCGAGCTCCGGCGCCATCGCCTCGCGAAACACCCGCTCGGTCGCCGCCCGGTCCCGCGCCAGATCCGGCACAATCACCGCGACCCGCCGCCCATCATCGCGCTTCAACAGGGCCGCCGCCCACCGCGCACATGCCCGCAACTCCTCCCCTTCATCCTCCGCTGCAACCAGCACCGCCCGCCCCGGCTTCCCACCGGCCTTCGCCCGAGCAACGGAAACCCCCACGCCCCGCAAGGCCGCCACCAGCGTCTCCTGCGAAGGCGTCAACCGGTCAAAACCCACCAGCAGCATCTCCTTCGCCTCCACCAGAACCCCACCGGACCGCACCGCCTCGGCCAGCACCGCATTGAGCTCCGCCGCCGTCACCCACCGCCCCGCCGCGCACCGCTCCTCAAACACCTTCGCCCACCGCGCAAACGCCCCCGTGTCCCGGCTCCCCTGGGCGTCCCTCTGCAGCATCGCCAACACCCGGCCCTTCGCAACGCGCCTCCCGGCCGCCCCCGTATACGCCCAAATCCGCGCCCAGCTCTCCGCCGCCATGCTGGCAAGCCCGTCCACGCCGCGCAGACCACGCGCCTCTTCGTCATCCCCCAGCACCCCCCGCCACACCACATGCTCCTGCAACCCGTTCAGCAGCAGCGATCGCGCCCGCCCCTCGATCACCATCCGCCGCCACAGCCCTCCCGTCCACGCCGCCCAGCTCAGCGCCCTCGCCGGCTCCCACCGGACTGCCCCCTCGGAGCGCCGAAGCTCGTCCCAGCCGCGCCGCAGCGTCCGCGCCGCCCGCTCGTTTCCCGTCACCACCGCCGCCGCGCGCCCCAACGCCTCCCAAATCTCCCCGCTCAGCCCCGCAGCCCCCGTTACCCGTCCCATCCTCCCTTTATACGCTCTTCCTTCGCCTATCTAGGCGTCCAGTAAGGCTCATCGCCAGCAGCCCCACAGCCGCCGCCAGAGGGATCGCCAGCGCCACCTGCAGGCTTCCCGTCCGCGTCGACAC
>JAABUX010000966.1_pt1 | contig 45844 bp, 29 predicted proteins | sample 5561851 | NCBI WGS metagenome assembly JAABUX01 (sample SAMN10711883, study PRJNA513361) | rock metagenome | isolation source: Antarctica rocks | place: Antarctica: Victoria Land, Richard Nunatak red sandstone | collected 2016-01-03 | reverse complement strand
AGGCCGTGCCACTGGACCGCAGCCTGGACAACTGGGTGCTGGAAACGGCGTGCCGCGAGGCCGCGACCTGGGCGATGCCCATCCACCTGTCGGTGCCGCTGTCACGCGGCAGCATGGCCGACGCCGGGCTGGTGGAGCGCATCAGGGAGATCCTGCACCTGACCGGCCTGGAGGCGGAGCGGCTGACGCTGGAGGTTCCGGTCAGCTACTTCGGCGCTGGCGTGCCGCCGACCGTGCGCGCCACCCTGACGCTGCTGCGCGACGACGGCATCGGCCTGATCCTGACCGAGGCCGGGCAGACCCCGACCCGGGTGGGGAGGGACGTGGCCCTGTTCCGGCAGGTGAAGATCGACCCGGCGCTGGTCAGCGCCATGCTGTCCGACCCGCTTGCGTTGAAGGCGGTCAAGGACGTGCTGGAGGACGCCGCAGGCATGGGGACGGACGTCGTGGCGGACGGCGTGACGGAGAACACCGAGCGCGAGATGCTGCGCATGTTGGGCTGCGGCGGGGTGCAGGGCGCCTTGCTGGGTCCACCGAGGCCGCCGGAATGGGCGCGCGACGCCTTGTGGCGGGCCAATAAGCAACTGGCGAAATAGCCGGCGCCGCCTGACATCAGATGGCTCTGGCCTGTCCTGTTCCAGGCTCCCCTGTCAGCCGGCTCCGGCGCAGCGATCCAGAGCCCACATGGCCAGAACCCATATGGACCGGTGCTGGCCGCCCCTGGGTCGCCCCGCCGCAAGTACGGCTCGCGATGACGGCATATCCTTGCCGGCCAGGCTTGTAAGCAGTGCTTATAAGCGGTTGCTGCAAGCGGCTTGCGGCCTGGCGCGGATCAGGGCGATGCCTGCCGCGGCGGTCAAGGCCAGGCCCGGCGGCAACAGGGGAGCAGCAAGGTGGCGCAGCGCCAATCCCCCGGCTGCGGCGCCCACGGCATACATCAGCACCACGGCCGGCAGCAGGCGCGGGGCGAAGCCGCGGCGTGTGCCGGACGTGGCAGAGTCGGACGTGGCAAGGTCGGGCAGCAGGGCTTCGCCGAGGCGCTGCAGGTTGCCGGTCAGGAACACCGTGTTCAGCCCCACCCCGCCGAACACCGTGCTGGCCGCGTTCTGCAACCCCATCGACAGCGCAAGAGCGGCCACCGCCAGCGGCCCGCCGCCGAGCCGCCCGATGCAGGCGAGCACGACCACCGACGACAGCGCATAGGAGGGCGCAGGCCCCCAGCCCAGCCGCCGCAGCAGCCGGGACAGCAGGACGCCCGCCATGAAGCCGGACAGGGTGAGCGCCTGACGGCCGACGCCGGGCAGGTCCAGGTCTGCGCTCGCAAGCCCCAGCAGCACCACGACGCCGGTCATATTGGCGACGTAGGCGTGCAGGTTGAGGTAGGCGACCGCGTCCACCCACCCGGCGATGACGGCCAACCCCACCGCCGCCAGGAACGCCTGGGCCAACGGCGCCCCGGCCTGCATCCGCTGTTGCATCCCCATCCCAGGTCGAAATCCCTCATGCGCGCCTGCAATGCGCGACCGCGAGCGCCAACGTGCTGTAGTACCTGCGTTTCGGCCCCGTCCGTACCAGGCCAGCGCGCACCAGCTTGCGCAGCACGCGCCCATTCGCTTCGCAGATCATGACCGGGACACCGTGCCGCTCCAGGCCCCGCATCGCCTGGCCGAGGGAGTCCAGACCTGTCACGTCGATGAACGGCACGTGGCCGAGCCGGAGCACGACGGCGCGGGCCTCGGCATGGGCGTGCGCGAGGGCGCGGTCCAGGCTGTCCACGGCGCCAAAGAAGAATGGTCCCTCGATGCTGAACACTCGTATGCCTGCTGGCACGCCGTCCGGCAGGCTCTCGCGCACCTCCACCGAGCTTGCCATGCGGCGCAGGAACTGCATCATCGCCAGGATGACGCCGACGTTCACCGCGATCACCAGGTCGGTCAGCACGGTGAGCGCGAAGGTGATGAGCAGGATGCCGGTGTCCGCCGAGGGCGCGGTCCGGGCCATGCGGACGAAGCCCCGCACGTCGCTCATGTTCCAAGCGACCACGAACAGGATCGCCGCCAGCGCCGCGAGCGGGATGCGCCCGGCCAGCGGCGCCGCCACCAGCAGCACAAGGACGAGGGTCAGGCAGTGGACGAAGCCGGCGAGCGGTCCCGTCGCGCCGTTGCGGACGTTGGTCGCGGTGCGCGCGATGGCGCCGGTCGCCGCGATGCCGCCGAACAACGGCGCCACGATATTGGCGAGGCCCTGGCCGATCAGTTCCTGGTTCGAGTTGTGCCGGGTGCCGGCCATGCCGTCGGCGACCACGGCGGAGAGCAGCGACTCGATGGCGCCGAGCATGGCGATGGTGAATGCGGACGGCAGCAGGGCGATCAGCCGGTCGACGCTGACCTCGGGCAGCACGAGGTGCGGCAGGCCCACGGGGATGGCGCCAAACGTGCTGCCGATCGTGGCGACCGTGGGGAAGCCGGCCGCAGCTTGGATCGCCGTTGCGGCCACCAAGGCGATGACCGGCCCCGGTATTCGGCGCAGTCCCGGCACGCGCGGGCCGAATATGATGAGCAGCAAGCTGCACGCCGCCAGCGCGGTCGTGACCGGGTCCAGTTGCGGCAGGACCTGGAGCAAGCCCCAAAGCTTATCGTAGAAATGGACGCCGCCGGTCTTGGGCAGGCCGAAGAAGTCGTGCCACTCGCCGACCCAGATGATCACGCCGATGCCCGCGGTGAAGCCGGCGATGACTGGGGCGGGGATGAAGCGGATGACCGCTCCGAACCGGGCGAGGCCGAGCGCCGTCAACATAGCGCCGGCCATGATGGTGGCGAGCAGCAGGCCATCCACGCCGAACGCCGCCACGACCCCGGCCAGGATGACGATGAACGCTCCGGTCGGCCCGGCGATCTGCATCCGGCTGCCGCCGAACGCCGAGACGATCAGGCCGGCGATGATGGAGGTATAGATGCCCTGCTCGGGCCGCACGCCCGACGCGATGGCGAAGGCCAGCGCCAAGGGCAGGGCGACGACGCCAACGATCAGGCCGGCGACAATGTTCGGCACCCATTGCCGGCGTTGGAACAGGCCGGCCCGGGACGCCTCGATCAGCGCCATCATTACGGTTTAGTCCCCTCCGTGATATTTTTGCTGTAAGCGCCTTATGCCCTGGCGTCGACGCCCTTTTGCGCCAGCCTTGCCCGCGCCTTTGCGTCCGACCAGCACGGCGGCGGCAATGGCCGCCGCGAAGCCCAGGGCCACGAACGCCATGGGCCCGACGGCGCTGGGCCTCACCGTCGCCAGCCTGGCGCTGCGCCGCGACCAGACCATCCCTGGTCCCGGCGCCGTCGTGCTGACCGCCGCCATGTCGGTCCTGCTAGGCGTGACGGCCTGGGCCGAGCTGTCCTACACCACGTGGTCGGCATCAAAGGCTACGACGACCAGCATACCAACCAGGAAAAGCGCTACGTCGCCTAGCGGCATCCCTTCGGTGCCTCCGCACACATCATCGGCTTGCAACCTGCGCCCCACGCCGACATAAAGTGACTGGGGCACAGGTTGCCCCCAATAGTCGGGGGCGTCCGGATGTGGGTCTTGCTGCTTTTGCCGTTCATCGGCCTGCTGTGGATCCCGTTCTACAACCACGCCGAGCCGGCATTATTCGGCTTCCCGTTCTTCTATTGGTATCAACTGGCCTGGGTGCCGGCCACTGCGTTGCTGACCTGGGTGGTGTATCGCGCTCAGGGCGGTGACCAGCAGTGATCTCCATGATCGCAACGGGCGGCCTGGACTGGACGGCGCTGTCCGTCTGCATCTTCTTCTTCGCCCTTGTGACCGTCATGGGCTTCGCAGCCACCCGGTGGCAGCGCGGCCCGGCGAACCCGGCGAACCCGGCGCACCTGGACGAGTGGGGCTTGGGCGGGCGCAACTTCGGCACCTGGATCACCTGGTTCCTGGTCGGCGGGGACTTCTACACCGCCTACACCGTGATCGCGGTGCCGGCGCAGGTGTTCGCCATCGGCGCACAGGGGTTTTTCGCCCTGCCCTACACCATCGTCGTCTATCCCATCGTGTTCGCCATTATGCCGCGCCTGTGGACCTTCGCCCAGGCGCACGGGCACGTCACGGCCGCCGACGTGGTGTACGGCCGCTACGGCTCGCGCGGGCTGGAGCTGGCGGTGGCGGCGACGGGGCTGCTGGCGACCATGCCCTACATCGCGCTGCAGCTTGTGGGCATGGAGGTCGTCATCAAGGCGTTGGGCCTGACGGGAGAGCTGCCGCTGATCGCGGCGTTCACCATCCTGGCGCTGTATACCTACTCGGCCGGGCTGCGGGCGCCGGCGCTGATCGCCTTCGTGAAGGACATCATGATCTACGTCGTGGTGCTCGTGGCGGTGGCGTTCATCCCCTACAAGCTCGGCGGCTACGGTGCGGTGTTCGAATCGGCCGGGCAGGTGTACGCGGCCAAGCCGCCGGGGGGGCCGCCCTCGGGGCTGGTGCTGCGGGCGTCGCAGTATTGGCCGTATGCGACGCTGGCGCTCGGCTCGGCGCTGGCGGCGTTCATGTACCCGCACACGCTGACCGGCATCTTCGCGGCGCGGTCGGCCAATACGATCCGCAAGAACGCCATCCTGTTGCCGGCCTACACCCTGCTGCTTGGGCTGATCGCGCTGCTGGGCTACATGGCGCATGCGGCGGGGGTGAAGCCGGCGACGCCGAACGACACGGTCCCCACGCTGTTCAAGGCGCTGTTCCCAAGCTGGTTCGCCGGGTTCGCGTTCGCTGCCGTCGCCATCGGGGCGCTGGTGCCGGCGGCGGTGATGTCGATCGGCGCGGCCAATCTGTTCACCCGCAACATCTGGAAAGCCTATGTGCAGCCCGGCGTGACCCCGGCCGGCGAGGCACAGGTCGCCAAGCTGACCAGCCTGGCGGTGAAAGGCGGAGCGCTGCTGTTCATCCTGTTCGCGCCGGTGCAGTACGCGCTCGACCTGCAGCTTCTGGGCGGTCTTTGGATATTGCAGACCTTCCCGGCCGTGGTGTTCGGGCTGTTCTTTAATTGGTTCCGCGCGCCGGCGCTGCTTCTGGGTTGGGCGGTGGGCTTCCTGGGCGGAAGCTGGATCGCTTGGTCGGACGGGCTGAAGCCGCTGCATACCCTGGTGATCGGCGGTGACAGCTACACAGTCTATGTCGGGCTGCTGGCGGTGACTGCCAACGTCGCCGTGGCGGCCGTCACCAACCTGGTGCTGCGGGCCAGCGGAGCCGGGGCGGCGCGCACGGCCTGACGCTCGGTCCTCTGGATGTTGCCCCTTCTGGATGTTGCCAGAAGCCGCCGGAGCGCTGGCCACCTCGCCTAGGACGCGCGGGCCTCGGGCAGCGCCGTCGCCGCGCGGGCGTCCACGCGCGCCAGCCGGGCCAGCATGTAATCCACCTCCGCCTTGCCCCGCGCCGACAGGCCCGGCGCCGGCTTGCGCTGCGCGTCGCTAGCCAGCAGGCCGCGCCGCATCAGCACCCACTTCCGCACCGCCAGGCCGATTCGCGCCTGCTGCTCGTACCGCAGCAGCGGCAGGTGCGCGTCGAACAGGTCGTGCGCGGCGTCCCGCTGCCCGGCGGATTGCAGGCGCACCACGTCCTGCAGCAGCTCGGGGAAGGCGTAGCCGGTCATGGCGCCGTCGGCCCCGCGCTCCATCTCGAAGTCGAGGAACAGGCCGCCGTTGCCGGTCAGGATGCTCAAGGGGCGCAGGCTGCCGTCCTTCTGGTAGGCGCGCAGGGCGGTGATCTTCTCCAGGCCGGGCCAGTCCTCATGCTTGAGCATGACGCAGCCGGGGTTGTCCTGCACGATGCGGCGGATGACGGCCGGGGTCATCACCACGGTCAGGGTCAGCGGGTAGTCCTGCAGCACCCAGGGCACGTCCGGCCCGACCGCCTCCGCCGCGCCGGCGAAGTAGGCGGTGATCTCGTCATCGGTGCGCAGGTGCGGCGGCGGCGCGATCATCACCCCGGCCGCGCCCATGTCCATGCAGGACCGTGCCAGCGCCCGCATGGCCGCAAAGCCCGGCGAGGACACGCCGACGATCACCTGCGCGGCCGGCATGCCGCGGATGAAGCGGCCGGCGACCTCCAGCGCCTCCTCGGCGGTCAGCTTCGGCGCCTCGCCCATGATGCCCAGCACGGTCGCGCCCTGCATGCCACAGCCAGCGTAGAAGCTGGACAGCCGATCGATGGAGTGGAGGTCCAGGCGGCCGTCAGGATGGAACGGGGTGGGGGCGACGGGATACACGCCGCGGGCACCGTGGGTCAGCATGGAAACCTCCTGCGATGTCTCCTAGCCCACCACCGCAGCAGCCGCAGCACAACCCTTTCCCGGAGGAGGGGAAAACATCAAGGCAGCAGCTTCCACGTGCCGTCCTGGATCGTCACCATCACCCGGGCGCGCTGGTCGAAGCCGTTGTGGTCCTTGGCCGTCATGTCGGTGATCCCATGCGTCAGCACCAGCTCATGCGCCCCCTCCAGCGCGGTCCGCAGTGCGGCGCGGAACTCGGGCGTGCCGGGCTTGGCGGATTGCAGCGCGATCGGGATGGCGTATTGCAGCAGGGTCGCCGCGTCATAGGCATGGGCGCCGAAGGTGGCGACGCTGCCCGCGCCGTTCGCGGCCTCGTACCGGCGCACGTAGTCGCCCGCCTGCACCTTGATCGGGTTGCTGTCCGCCAGTTGCGACGCGACCAGGACAGGACCGGTCGGCAGGATCGTGCCCTCCACGTCCCGCCCGCCGACGCGGATGAAGTCCATGTTGGCGACGCCGTGCGTCTGGTAGTATTTCCCGCCATACCCCCGCTCGTGTAGCGCCTTCTGCGGCAGCGCGGCCGGGGTGCCGGCCCCGGCGATCAGCACCGCATCCGGCCGGGCCGCGACCAGCTTCAGCACCTGCCCGGTCACGCTGGTGTCGGCGCGGGCGAACTTCTCGACCGCGACCAGCTTGATCCCCTTCGCCTCCAAGGCGCGCGTGGCCTCGGTCAGCCAGCCGTCGCCATAGGCATCATTGAAGCCGATGAACCCCACCGTCCTCACACCCACCTTCGCCATGTGGTCGGCGATGGCGTCGGCCATCAGGCTGTCGTTCTGCGGCGTCTTGAACACCCAGGTGCGCTGCGGGTCCATCGGCTCGATTAGCCGGGCCGAGGCGGCGAGCGAGATCATCGGCACCTTCTTCTCCGCCGCCACGTCGATCATCGCCAGCGACGCCGGCGTGGTCGAGGAGCCGATCACCGCATCCACGTTGCTCTCGTCGATCAGCTTGCGGGTGTTGGCGACGGCGCGCGTGCTGTCGGCGCCGTCGTCCAGCACGATGTACTCGACCGTCCGCCCGCCGATCTCGTGCGGCATTAGCGCGATGCTGTTGCGCTGCGGCACGCCCAGGCTGGCGGCGGGTCCGGTGGTGGAGATGGTGACGCCGATGCGGACCTGGGCGTCGGCGGGCCGGGCTAGCGCGAGCGCCATGGCCGCGACGAGCAATGCTGCAAAGCGGCGCATGGACCGTATCCCCCGGGACGCGCCCGCTGATGCAGGCTTACGTTGCACGAGTGGTATGGCCCGGCCCGGAACGTGTCAAGAATACGGGACACACGGCGGGAGCAGCGCGATGCAGCGGATGACGACGGCGGCGGCGGTGGTGGAGACCTTGGCCGCCCATGGCATCGACACCGTCTATGGCGTGCCCGGCGTCCACAACGATCCGCTGTTCGACGCGCTGCACGGCGCCCAGAACCGCATCCGGATGCTGCACGCGCGGCACGAGCAGACCGGCGCCTACATGGCCCTCGGCGCCGCCCTGGCCACCGGCCGTCCGCAGGCCTACGCCGCCGTGCCCGGCCCCGGCATCCTGAACACGGCGGCGGCGCTGCTGACCGCCTGGGGCATGGAGGCGCCGGTGCTGGCGCTGGCCGGGCAGATCCCGTCCTATGCCATCGACCGCGGCTATGGCCACCTGCACGAAATCCCCGACCAGCTCGGCCTGCTGCGCCACCTGACCAAGCACGCCGCCCGCATCACCGGCCCGCACGAGGCGTCCGCCCGGGTCGCCAATGCGGTCTGCCTCGCGCTATCGGGCCGCCGCCGGCCCGTCGCGCTGGAGTGCGCCATCGACACCTGGGCGCGCAGCGGCCCGGCGCCGATGGTCCAACCTATTCCGCCCGTGGTCCCCTCCGTCGATCCCGAGGCGGTCGAGCAGGCAGCCCGCATCCTGGGTGCGGCCCGCCGCCCGCTGATCGTCGTCGGCGGCGGCGCGCAAGATGCGCCAGAGGAGCTGCGGCGCGTGGCGGAACTGCTGGAGGCCCCCGTGGTGTCCTACCGCCGGGGCCGCGGCGTGCTGCCGACCGGGCATCGCCTGGCCGTCAGCTTCCCGATTGGCCGCCGCCTGTGGGCCGACGCCGATGCCGTGCTGGCGGTCGGCACCCGGCTATATCCCCAGCAGAGCCAGTGGGGCGTCGATCCGGACCTGCCCATCGTGCGGCTGGACATCGACCCGGAGGAGCCTGGCCGCTTCCAGCCGCCCGCCTGCGCCATCATTGCTGATGCCGCCGCCGGACTGTCCGCCCTGCTGGACCGCCTGCCCGCCCACAGCCCGGTCCGCCCGTCGCGGGAGGACGAGCTGGCCGGGCACCGCGCCTGGCTGGCCGAGCGGCTGACCCGGCTGGAGCCGCAGATGGGCTTCCTGCGCGCCATGCGGGCGGTGCTGCCGGAGGACGGCATCCTGGTGGACGAGGTGACGCAGATGGGCTTCGCCGCCCGCATGGCGTTCCCGGTGCACCGGCCGCGCAGCTTCTTCTCGGGCTACCAGGACAACCTGGGCTACGGCTACGGCACGGCACTGGGCGCCAAGGCCGCCTGCCCGGACCGTGCCGTGTTGAGCATCGCCGGGGATGGCGGCTTCGGCTATCAGGCCATGGAGCTGGCGACGGCGGTGCTGCACAACCTGGCGGTGGTGGTCGTGGTGTTCGACGACGGCGCCTTCGGCAACGTGCGCCGCATCCAGCAGCAGGTGTATGGCGGCCGACAGATCGCCACCAGCCTGCACAACCCGGATTTCGTCCGGTTCGCCGAAAGCTTCGGCTGCGCCGCCACCCGTGCCCACACCCCGGCGGAGCTGGAGGCGCGGCTGCGGGAGGCGTTTGCGCTGAATGCCCCGGCGCTGGTGCACGTGCCGGTCGGCGAGATGCCGTCGATCTGGGACCTGATCATGATGCCGCAGGTGCGCGGTGCGCCGGTCCGGCCGATGGCGCCATAGCTGTAGTGGCGTGCGATGATGAATGGCCCGACGCGCAATTCTCGGTGCGCAATCAAAGTCTGGTTTTGACGCACATTGGGGTCCTTGGCTACTTCGATACTGCTGGTGAATTTGCCTGGCCCACCAAGGTGCCGGTTTGATAGCTGCGGTGGGCCATCTGCAACCCCGGCAGAGCGGGGTCGCCAGGATGCCAGGTGGCGTGAACAAATGGCCAACCCTGAATTCGCCAACGGTATTAATGTTGAGTCAGGCTCAAGGGGCGAGGACGGTGCGGTGGTGCCAGCGAACCTCCAAATTGGCCTCTATTGCCGATCGTGCGAGGACCGGAACAAATAAGCACAGCACGGGAGAGCAGGGATGAGCGGATCAGTCACCAGTATGCAGGACGCGACTTCTGCGCAGGATGCGGTCACCGCTGCCTATGTGAACGAGCTTGGCCGCCTGCCGGACCCGGGCGGGCTGGCAGCGTACTCCGCCCTGCTCCTGTCCGGCGTGCCACTGGCCCAGGTCCAGGCCTCCCTTGCGCAGTCGGCCGAGGCGCAGACGGACATCCAGAGCCTCTATGTGGCAGCCCTGGGCCGCGCTGCCGACCCGACCGGCATCGCTCTGGACACGCAGGCGCTCGCCACAGGGGCGTCGCTGGCGCAGCTGCGTACGGGCATCGTGCAGTCGTGGGAAGAGCAGTCTGCGATCCAGGGCCTCTACAGGGGTGTGCTGGGCCGCTCGGCTGACGCTGGGGGCATCGCCAGCATAACGCAGGCACTCCTCGGCGGCGCCACGCTCGCACAGCTGCGTTCGGGCCTTGCGGCGTCGCCCGAGGCCGCACGGGCCGTCACGGCCGCGTTCCAGAATGCTCTCGGGCGCGCCCCGGCTACGCCGGAGGTGGCGTTCTACACATCGGCGCTTGCGGCCGGCACGACATTGGCCACGATCACATCGAGTATCATCCTCTCGGGGGAAAGCACCCGGAACGTCCAGAGCCTCTATCAGCAGTACTTGGGCCGGCCAGCGTCAGACACCGAGGTCCAGGCTGTTCAGCGGTCGCTGTTCGGTGGCGGCACCCTGACGGCGGTGCGGCTCGGCCTCGATGCGCAGCACCGGCTGCAGGTGTCCACGGTGCCTGACCAAACGGCGGCGCTGACAGCAGCCTACGAAAGCGTATTCGGTCACACACCGGCTGAGGCGCCGAATTCCAGCGCCCCTACGCTCTCCACCCTGCAAACGGAATTGTCGCTGGGCCGGCCCATCGCTGACGTGGAACAGGTCGTGCACTACCGCACCCAGGAGTTCAACGGCAGCTACACCGACAGCTACGGCTATGCCGTGCCCGCGCAGTATTCGCCCAACGGCTTCTCCATGTACCTTGAGCAGGCGAGCAGCAATCTCAGCCCGGCAACGACCAGTCTCGCCTCGGAGGTGCCGCTTCAGGTCACAGGAGGGTCCGGCGCAGCGGGGCCTGACACGATCACTCTCAACGTCGCTCAGCTCAACGCCGCGCCGCTGACGTTCATCGCGTCGCTGGATGGGCAGTCCTTGGGACAGACCACCCTTGCGGGCTCAAGCATCATCGGCACGCCATCAACGGGGCAGATCACCTTCACCGGCAATTTCGGTGCCGGGCGGGAGCTGGACCTCAACTTCGGCTCGATCCCACTGCACTCCCTCTACGCCGTGTCAGGGACGCTGGACGGACAGGGGTGGTTCCTGCTTGATGGCGCAGTCAACGGCGCCGGCGGGAGCGTCGCCCTGTTTCCCCATGCCAACAGCTCCAGCGTGGTGACAACATACAGCTCGCCCTACGTGTAGCGACCTGCGCCTGTCCGCCCCGGCGCACGACCGAAGGGGCCGATGTGCGCCACTGGCCAGAAAGCCATATCCGGGCGTCCGGTAGCAGCGGATACCGTTGACGAACTCAGAGTTGGCCATTCGTTCACGCCACCTGGCATCCTGGCGGCCCCGCCCTGCCTGAGTTGCAGGTGGCCCGCCGCAGCTACTGAGTCGGCACTGCGATGCGCCAGGCGCACCGCCCCCAGGGCAACCACATGCGGCGCGGGACCGCTATGACTCCCCCCTCTCAACCCGGACGGCACACGCCCTGCCCGCCCCATAGGCATCAGCCCGGATCGCCCCCCAACGCGATCCGGGGTTGCGGCCCCGCCCGGCTTCCGCTTTAGCCCTGCGTATGCCCGCATCCCTCCAGCCCATCCCCCACCGGTCCTCGCTGAGCTGGATCGTCCTCGCCGCCGCCCACCGTCCGGTCCTGGTGATGGCGCTGGGCCTGCTGCTGGCCGCCGGGTCCGCCTGGCTCGCCGCGGCCCGGCTGGGCGTGACCACCGACGTGGACGGCCTGTTCGCCGCCAGCCTCCCCTGGAAGCAGCGCGAGGCCGAGCAGAAGCGGCTGTTCCCGCAGTTCAACGACCTCCTGGTCGCCGTCGTGGAGGCGGACGAGCCGGAGATGGCCGACGCCACCGCCGCCGGGCTGGCCGCCGCGCTGCAGGCCGACCCCGCGCACTTCCACACCGTCCGCCGGCCGGACGCCGCCCCGTTCTTCGGGCAGGAGGGCTTCCTGTTCCTCGACCGCCCCGTGCTGTCCACCCTGCTGGACCAGACCATCGACGCGCAGCCGTTCCTGGGCCAGCTCGTCGCCGACCCCAGCGCCCGCGGCCTGTTCTCCGCGCTGTCCCTGGTCGGCATGGGCGTCGAGCACGGCGAGAGCCTCGCTGCGTTCGACGCCCCGTTGCGCGGCTTCCACACCGCCCTGGCCGCCGCCGCCGACGGCCACCCGCAGCCGCTGTCCTGGCAGCGCCTGCTGTCCGGCCCGGTGGCGGACCTGGGCGGACCCTACCGCTTCGTGCTGGCCCAGCCGGTGGAGGACTACGGCGCCCTGCAGCCCGGCGGCGCCGCCACCACCGCCCTGCGCGCCGCCGCCGCCCGGCAGGAGTTCGTGCAGTCCGGGCAGGCCCGCGTGCGCGTCACCGGCTCCGTCGCGCTGGCCGATGAGGAGTTCGCCACCGTTGCCCAGGGCGCCGTGGCCGGGCTGGCCGGCAGCATGGCCCTGGTGGTGGTGTGGCTGGCGTTCGCGGTGCGGAGTTGGCGGATGATCGTGCCGATCCTGCTGACGCTGGTGCTGGGCCTGCTGCTGACGACGGCGTTCGCCACCCTGACCAGCAGCCCGCTCAACCTGATCTCGGTCGCGTTCGCCATCCTGTTCGTCGGCATCGCGGTCGATTTCGCCATCCAGTTCTGCGTGCGGGTGCGGGCAGCGCAGTTGAACGCGCCGGATCTGCAGACGGCGCTGGGGGAGACGGCGGCGCGGGCCGGGCGGCAGGTCCTGGTGGCGGCGCTGGCGACGGCGGCGGGCTTCCTGGCCTTCGTGCCGACCGACTTCAGCGGCGTGGCGGAGCTGGGCAAGATCGCCGGCGCCGGCATGCTGATCGCCTTCGCCTGCACCATGGTGTTCCTGCCGGCGGCCCTGATGCTGTTCCGCCCGCGCCCGGCCGAGGGCGAAGTCGGCTTCACCGCGCTGCGCCCGTTCGACCGCGCCATCGCCCGGGGCCGCTGGGGCGTGCTGGGGGTGTTCGCGGTGCTGGCCATGCTGGGCGTCGGCGCGCTGACGCGGCTGCAGTTCGACAGCGACCCGCTGCACACCAAGAACCCGAACACCGAGGCTATGCGGACCCTGGCCGACCTGGCCGCGAATCCGCTGACCAACCCCTACACCATCGACATCCTGGCCCCGGATGCCGCCGCCGCGGACGCCATCGCCGCGCGGGTCGCGACGCTGCCGCTGACGGGGCAGGTGATCACCCTGGGCAGCTTCGTGCCGGCGGACCAGCCGGAGAAGCTGGCGCTGATCGCCGACGCCGCCGGGCTGCTCGGCCCGACGCTGGCGCCGCGCGGCCCGGCCGCGCCCGTCACCCCGGCCGACCTGCGCCTGGCCGCGCACACCGCCCTATCGCAACTGGACCGCGCCGTGCCGCGCCTGCCGGCCGGGCACCCGCTGGCGCTGGTCGCGGCCGACCTGCATGCGCTGGAGGGCGCGACGGACGAAGTGCTGATGGTCGCCAACGCCGCGCTGACCCGGTTCCTGCCGGACCAGATCGCCCGGCTGCGGCTGGCCCTCAGCGCCGTTCCCGTCACGCTTGCGACCATCCCGCCCGACGTATCGCGGGACTGGCTGCTGCCGGACGGGCGCGTGCGCGTGCAGGTGGCCGCGAAGCGGGAGGTGGAGGCTGAAGGCAGCGTCGGGCTGCGCCGGTTCGTGACCGAGGTGCAGGGCGTGGCGCCCGATGCAGGAGGGGCCGCCGTCGCGATCGCCGCCACGGCGCAGACCATCATCTCCGCGTTCGAGCGGGCGGCGGGCGGCGCGCTGCTGGCGATCACGCTGATCCTGTTCGCGGTGCTGCGCCGGCTGCGCGACGTGCTACTGGTTTTGGCGCCGCTGCTGCTGTCGGCGCTGCTGACGGCGCTGCTCGCAGTGCTGCTGCCGCTGCCGCTGAACTTCGCCAACATCATTGCGCTACCGCTGCTGCTGGGGGTGGGGGTGTCGTTCAATGTCTACTTCGTGATGAACTGGGAGCTGGGGCTGCGGTCCCCCTTGACGACGGCGACGGCGCGGGCGGTGGTGTTCTCCGCGCTGACCACCGGCACCGCCTTCGGGTCGCTGGCGCTGTCGCAGCACCCCGGGACCTCCAGCATGGGAGCGCTGCTGCTGCTCAGCCTGGGCTGCACCTTGCTGGCCAGCCTGGTGTTCGTGCCGGCGCTGCTTGCCACGCTGCCGCCACAAGATGCGCCTATAACAAGGTGACCTCTGGGCCGGGTGGCCTGGGGATGCGGGGATCGTGTGATGGCGTTCGTGCGGACTTTGATGGTTATCGTGGCGTTGCTGCTGGGCTGGACGGCAATCCGGTCGCAGCCTTCGGCCCAGATGCTGCCGGTGGCCGGTCAGGTCGAGCAGTAGGCCGCAAGCTGCACGCTGGCGCCAAGCAGCGCGGCGCGGACAGCGGGGTCGCATAGGGCGGCAAACTCCGCCTCGTGCTCGTAATCCGGCATCAACCGGCAGAGCAGCGGGTTCCGGTGCGTAGCCGGGTGAAAGTAAAGTTCAGACAGGCCCGGCGGCAAGTGCGGGGCCAAGCGCAGCAGAGATGCGGCGGTCATGTGGCCGCTCCAGGCGATGCCGAAGGCGTGGTCGTTGGTTCGCAGCCCGGCCCGCCGCGCCTGCCAGCGGAGCAGCCGGGTCCAGGCGAACAAAGCTCGCGCGCCGGGTCCCTGCGGCACGCCGCAGGCCGCCATAACACTGGGCGGCTCGGCAGGGATACGGATGGCGGGCAGGCCGTGGTCACGGCCGATGTCGATCAGCAGGCGGCCCACGGTGGGATGCAGGTGCATGTGCTTGTGGGCGTTGGCGTGATCCAGGCGCAGGCCGGTGGCGGCAAAGGCGCGGTACTGTGCCCGGACTTCGGCGGCAAGCTGACGGCGGCTGGCGGGATGGAACCGATAGGCTACGCCGAGGCGAAGCTGGTCGGACGGGAACTGGCCATTGGCGTCCACCAGGGCAGGTGCGGCAGCGGGATCAGCGGCCGGACCTTCGATCACGACTAGGTGCAGGCCAACCCGAAGGTTCGGCAGGGTCTTGGCCCGGCGGACGGCATCGGCCGCGGCCGGACCGGCCACCATCAGGCTGGCTGTGCTGAGGAGGCCCTCACGGTGCGCCCGCTCGACGGCTTCGTTGACGCCTTCGGACAACCCAAAATCATCCGCGGAGATGATGACCTGGCGGATGCTCAGCGGGCTGCCGCCTGCCTGCTCCCTTTCCCTCCGGACTTGGGCCGCGAAGTGGACCAAGGCCAGGGTGAGGAAGGCGGCAAGAGCCTAATCTGCCCGCTTGAGGACGAAACCCGCTTCCGAACAGGCCGGATGTGGCGCTCCTGGCCTCTCTCGCCCCGACCCTCTCCCGGAGGGAGAGGGAGCCAGCGCGGTTCTTGCGCCATATGTGACCGCCCTGCCCGGAGGAGGGAGAGCAGCACTAAGCCGCCTTGTTGCGCTCGCGCAGGAACTGGAAGAACTCCACGCCCTCGCGCAGCCGCCGCTTCATCATCTGCGGGCTGCGGACCATCTCGCCGACGATGGAAGCAATCTTCGGCGCCCGGAAGTAGAACCGCTTATAGAATGACTCCACGCTGTCGAAAATTTCCGTATGCGTCAGGATGCCAGGATAGTGCAGCGGGGCGATCTGCACGCCGCGCTCGTCGATCAGTTCGGCATTCGCCGCATCCAGCCAGCCGTTTTGCACCGCCTGGTCATACAGGTAGGTGCCGGGATACGGCGCCGCCAGCGACACCTGCATGGTATGCGGGTTGATCTCGACGGCGTAGCGAATCGTCTCCTCGATGGTCTCCTTGGTCTCGCCGGGCAGGCCGAGGATGAACGTACCGTGAATCTTGATGCCCAGCTCGTGGCAGTCCCGGGTGAACTGCTTGGCGACATCGACCAGCAGGCCCTTCTTGATGTTGTGCAGGATCTGCTGGTTGCCGCTCTCGTAGCCGACCAGCAGCAGGCGCAACCCGTTCGCCTTGAGCACCTCAAGCGTCTTGCGCGGCACGTTCGCCTTGGCGTTGCACGACCACGTCACGCCCAACTTGCCCAGCTCCTTGGCGATCGCCTCCGCCCGCGGCAGGTTGTCGGTGAACGTGTCGTCGTCGAAGAAGAACTCCCGCACCTGCGGGAAGTCGCGCATGGCCTGCTTGATCTCGGCTGCGACGTGCCCGGGGCTGCGGACGCGGTAGCGGTGGCCGCCGACCGTCTGCGGCCACAGGCAGAACGTACAGCGGCTCTTGCAGCCGCGCCCAGTGTAGATCGACAGGTAGGGGTGCAGCAGGTAGCCGATGAAGTAGTCCTCGATCCGCAGGTCGCGCTTATAGACGCCGCTGACGAACGGAAGCTGGTCCATGTCTTCCAGGATTTCGCGGTCCCGGTTGTGCACGACCTCCCCGCGGCCGTCCCGATAGGAAATGCCGTCGATATCCTTGAACTCGCGGCCCTCCGCGACCTCCAGGCAGGTGAAGTCGAACTCGTTGCGGGCTACGAAGTCGATCACCGGCGCCGCGGCCAGGCTGTCGCCGGGCTGCACGGCCACCTTGGCGCCGACAAAGCCGATCTTCAGCGCCGGGTTGGCGTCCTTCAGCTTCTGCGCCACTTTCACGTCGGAGGCGAAGCTCGGCGTGCTGGTATGGATCACGCACAGCTCATGCTCACGCGCGGCTGCCAGCACCGGCTCGATGCCGATCCCGGCCGGGGGCGCGTCGATCAGCTTGCTACCTGGCACCAGCGCCGCCGGCTGCGCCAGCCACGTCGGATACCAGAACGACTTGATCTCCCGCTTCGCCTGGTAGCGCGATCCGGCGCCGCCATCAAACCCGCCGAACGAGGGCGGTTGCAGGAACAGGGTCTTCATCATGGCGGAACTATCCCTTTCCGGGTGCAAGGCTGCCGGGCGCGAGCCGGGACACGGCCGCAAGGCTTGGGCGGGTGGCACGCAGCGTCTGCCCGCGCCAGGCAACCCGGTCCGTCCGATAGCTGGCAAGCATGACCGTGACCGACAACAGGTCACGGAACGGCAAACACCAGACCGGCAGCCGCGACGCAAGGCCCAGCCGCCGGTCGATCCCCCAGGCCGCAGCGCCGCGCAACGCCCACGCCCCGGCAAACGCCAGCCACGCCCAGGTCAGGCCGCCGGAGGTGCCGACCATTAGCGCGGACCAGAACAGCGGATACTGCACGGCCGACAGGGCGAACCCCGCGGGAACCAGGGACTGCACCGTACGTGCCCAGCGCAGCTCGTGCTGGAACAGCGCCGGCATGTGCGCCTCGGGCACGGTGGTCGCCGGCACCGTGTCGGCCAGGGCGATAGTCAGCCCCTGCGCCAGCACCAGCCGGCCCAGCACCGCATCGTCGGCCAGGTGATCGACCATCGCCTCGAACCCGCCGGCGGCATCCAGCGTCACCCGGGTCAGCGCCATGGTGGCGCCCATGCAGTCCTGCCGGCCCATGGCGCGGGCCAGCAGGGCGCCGGGCAGGAAGGCGTGGTTGATCTGCTCGGCCCCCAGCCGCCCGACCATGCCGCCCTTGCCGGACGGCAGCCCGGCATACAGCGTCGTCACCAGCCCAACGCCTGGGACGGCCAGGCTGGACGCCAGGCTGTCCAGGTAGTCCGGCGCGGCGTGGATGTCGCTGTCCGAGATCACCAGCAGGCCATGCCGGGCCTGCGGCAGCATGTTGATCAGGTTGCCGACCTTGCGGTTGGCGCCGTGCTGGGTCGGGTTCACCACGACCGCCATGTCCACGTCCGGGAAGCGCGCCCGCAGGCGACGCAGCACGCGCAACGCCGGGTCGGCTGGATCCTGCAGCCCAAAGACGATCTGAAAGGCCGGGTAGTCCTGCGCGCAGAAGCTGGCCAGCGCCTCCTCCAGCAACGGCTCGTCGCCATGCAGCGGCTTGAGCATCGTGATGGGGGGACGGGCGGCGCGGGCGGCGGGCGGGCGGCGGCTGAACCGGTTGACAGCCAGCCAGCCGCCCAGGGATTGCGCCACGCCAGCGGTGGTGATGCCGGCCAGGACGATGGATGCGACGTCGATCAAGCAAGGCTCCGGTTCAGAGGGCGGTCACGACACGCTGCCATGCGACAGGTCGGCGACCCTGCGCTGCAGGCTGGCGACCAGCGGCCCGGCGTCCCCGGTGCCGATCAGCGAACGGAAGTCCGACCGCTGCACCGCGACCTGGCTGATGGTGCCGTTCAGGTAGATGTCCACCGCGCGCCACCCGGCCGGCCCGCGCCGCATCACGTAGTCGATCCGCGTCGGCGTGCCGGACGAGGGGACGATCTGCGTCGCCACCACCTGGTCCGCGCCGATGCTGCGGCTGTCCGGCAGGGTGTCCAGCCGTTCCCCGCCATAGCTGTTGAAGTTGGCGATGTAGGTGGCCACGGTGTACTTGCGGAACACGTCCAGCAATTGCGCCTGCTGCGCCGCAGGCAGGCCGGCCCAGCGCGGCCCCACCACGGCCTGCAGGATGGCGCCGAGGTCGAACGCCTGTTCCACCACCGGCAGCAGGGCCGCGTAACGCTGCTGGAACGGCGCCGCCTTGCCCGACCGCATCGCCCCGACCAGCCCTGCGTCCAGCGCCGTGATCGGCGCCGCCGCGTCCGGGTCGGCCGCCTGCGCCGCGAACGGCAGCAGGAGCCCAAGCAGCGCCGCTGTGCGGAACAACTGGATCATCGTGCGTCCGCCTCACGGCCGATGCCCTCCCGGCCCAGCGCGGCCATTGCCGTGGCAACGATGTCCTTGGCGCCCAGCCCGGCCTCGATAATCTGCGCCGCCGGGGTGTTGTGGTCGATGAAGCGGTCCGGCAGGGTCATGCTGCGGACCCGCACCCCGCCGTCCAGCAAGCCGCGCCCAGCCAGATGCTGCAGCACCAGCGCACCGAAGCCGCCGACCGAACCTTCCTCCACGATCACCAGCACCGCATGGTGCCGGGCCAGTTGCTCGATCATCGCGGCGTCGAACGGCTTGGCGAATCGGGCGTCGGCGACGGTAGTGGACAGGCCGCGCGCCGCCAGCTCGTCCGCCGCGCGCAGGCTGTCGGCCAGACGGGTGCCCAGGCTCAGGATGGCGATGGACGATCCCTCCCGCAGGATGCGCCCGCGGCCGATGGCGAGGGGGGTGCCGCGCGCCGGCAGCTCAAGCCCGGTGCCCTCGCCGCGCGGGTAGCGGACGGCGCTCGGCCGGTCGTCGATCCCTGCGGTGGTGGCAACCATGTGCATCAGCTCGACCTCGTCGGACGGCGCCATCAGCACGATGCCGGGCAGGCAGCCGAGGTAGGCCAGGTCGAAGCTGCCAGCGTGCGTCGCGCCGTCCGCGCCCACCAGGCCGGCGCGGTCGATGCCGAATCGGACAGGCAAGCCCTGGATGGCGACATCGTGCACCACCTGGTCATACGCGCGTTGCAGGAAGGTGCTGTAGATGGCGCAGTACGGCTTCATCCCCTCGGTCGCCAGCCCGGCGGCGAACGTCACCGCATGCTGCTCGGCGATCCCCACGTCGAACAGGCGGTCAGGGAAGCGCTTGGCAAAGCGGTCCAGCCCGGTGCCGGACGGCATGGCGGCGGTGATGGCGACGATGCGCGAATCGGCTTCGGCCTCCGCAATCAAGGCATCGGCGAACACCCGGGTGTACTGCGGCGGCCCCGGCGGAGCCTTCGCCTGCTCCCCGGTGATGACGTTGAACTTACTGACACCGTGATATTTGTCTGGCGACGCCTCCGCAGGGGCGTATCCGTGGCCCTTCTTGGTGATGACGTGCAACAGGATCGGCCCGGCTTCCTCGGCCTCCCGAAGGTTGCGCAGCACCGGCAGCAGATGGTCCAGGTTGTGCCCATCGATGGGGCCAACGTAGTAGAAGCCCAGTTCCTCGAACAAAGTGCCGCCGGTCAGGATGCCGCGGGCGTACTCCTCCGCCCGCCGCGCCGTGCGCTCCAGGCCGCGCGGGAAGTGCTTGGCCATGCGGGCGGCCAGGTCGCGCAGGTTCAGGAACGACCGGCTGCTGATCAGGCGCGACAGGTACGCGCTCATGGCGCCGACTGGCGGCGCGATGCTCATGTCGTTGTCGTTCAGGATCACCAGCAGCCGGCCCTTGCGGGCGCCAGCGTTGTTCATGGCCTCATACGCCATGCCTGCGCTCATCGCCCCGTCGCCGATCACCGACACGACGTGCCGCCCCTCCTGGCCCAGCAGGTCGTGCGCCACCGCCATGCCCAGCCCGGCACTGATACTGGTGCTGCTGTGCGCGGCGCCGAACGGGTCGTACTCACTCTCGCTGCGGCGGGTGAAGCCGGACAGGCCGCCAGGCTGGCGCAGCGTGCGGATGCGGTCGCGCCGGCCGGTCAGGATTTTGTGCGGGTAGGCCTGGTGCCCGACGTCCCACAGCAGCCGGTCGTGCGGCGTGTCGAACACCGCGTGCAGCGCCACGGTCAGCTCCACCACACCCAGCGACGCGCCCAGGTGCCCGCCCGTGGTGCTGACAACATCCACCGTCTCGGCCCGCAACTCGTCGGCAACCTGGCGCAACTGCTCGTTGGAGAAGTTGCGCAGGTCGGACGGCACGCGGATGCGGTCCAGCATCGGAGTCGCGGGACGGGATGGGAGCGGGATGCTCGCGTTCATAGGATCAGTGTGCTCCCCCCGCATGGCGTGCCGGTCGGCATCGGCCTGCGCGGCATCAATGGTTCCGCATCGTCTCAACTGGGATGCCGCGCTTGATGCAGGGCATGGCACCCCTTGGTCGGCGGCAACAACCACGTCCCCCCTTTTGAGGCAACACCGCACGTCATGGCACCCATCCCGGTCAGCCGAGCCGGGTGACAGCCCGCTACACTACCGAACCGGGCAGGCCTGTGCCATACCGCCGCGCCTAAGTCCCCGGGGTGTGGCATCTTTGCCACGGTCATGAGCCATTGGGGACACAACGCAAACGGCCCGGTCTATATGGGATACAGTAGGCGTTACCGCCAACACGGTGTGCTTGCGGGTCTGCGGGCCAGGCTGGTCGGCGGGACGAGGAGGTGAGTTGGATGATGCGTGTCGTCTTAGCCCAACCCAGGGGGTTTTGCGCCGGCGTGGAGCGGGCCATTGAGATCGTCGAGCGGGCGCTCGCCAAGTTCGGCCCGCCGATCTACGTCCGGCACGAGATCGTCCACAACCGGCATGTGGTCGAGGACCTGCGGACCCGGGGCGCCGTGTTCGTGGACGAGCTGGACGAAATCCCGCCCGGCGGCATGACGGTGTTCAGCGCCCACGGTGTTGCCAAGCGTGTCGAGGAGCTTGCCGCCGCGCGCCACCTGCCGGTGTTCGACGCGACCTGCCCCTTGGTCGCAAAGGTCCATGCCGAGGGACGGCGCTATGCCGCCCAGGACCGCGAGATCGTGCTGGTCGGCCATGCCGGACACGCAGAGGTCGAGGGCACGATCGGTCAAATTCCCGGGCCGGTCCACCTGGTCCAGACGGTGGACGACGTTGCGACCCTCAAGGTCGGCACCCCGGACAGGTTGGCGTACGTCACACAGACCACCCTGTCCGTGGACGACACGCGCGGCATCATCACCGCATTGAAGGCGCGCTTCCCGGCCATCGTCGGCCCGGACGTGCGCGACATCTGCTACGCGACGCAGAACCGCCAGCAGGCCGTTCACGATTTGGCGAAGCAGGTGGACCTGATCCTGGTCGTCGGGTCGAAGAACAGCAGCAACTCGAATCGGCTGCGCGAGATTGGGCAGGAACTTGGCAAGCCGAGCTACCTGATCGATGACGCCAGCGCGTTGCAGCCAGAGTGGTTCGCAGGCGTGCAATCCGTTGGGTTGACCGCCGGCGCCAGTGCGCCGGAGATGCTGGTGCAGGGCGTGCTGGAGGGGTTGCGGCAGTTTCGCGACCTGGATGTGTCGGCCTTGGCCGGCACAGCAGAAGACGTGAAGTTCAAATTTCCGGCCGAACTCAGCTAGGCCGAAGGAGCACAAGCATGTCCGTCCCCATGAGGCAGGTGGCCCGCGTCGGCGCCTATGTCGTGAAGCAGCACGTCCTCGGCCGCAAGCGTTACCCGCTGGTGCTGATGCTGGAGCCGCTGTTCCGCTGCAACTTGGCCTGCTCCGGCTGCGGCAAGATCGACTACCCCGGCGAGATCCTGAACCAACGGCTGTCGGTGGCCGACGCCCTGGGCGCCGCCGACGAATGCGGCGCCCCGGTGGTGAGCATCGCCGGCGGCGAGCCGCTGCTGCACAAGGAGATGCCAGAAATCGTCCGCGGCCTGCTGGCGCGCAAGAAGTTCATCTATCTCTGCACCAACGCGCTGCTGCTCGAGAAGAAGATGGACGACTACACGCCGCATCCGGACTTCTCCTGGGACGTGCACCTGGATGGCGACCGCGAGATGCACGACCGCGCCGTGAGCCAGGCCGGCACCTACGACCGCGCCGTGTCGGCGATCCGCGAGGCCAAGCGCCGGGGCTTCCGCGTCAGCATCAACTGCACCCTGTTCGACGGCGCCGAGCCGGAGCGGGTGGGCAAGTTCTTCGACGACGTGATGGCGATGGGCGTGGACGGGATCATGACCTCGCCGGGCTATGCGTATGAGCGGGCGCCGGACCAGGCGCATTTCCTGTCGCGGCAGAAAACCAAGCAGCTGTTCCGCGATATCCTGACCTACGGCAAGGGCCGGGGCTGGAAGTTCACCCAGTCGCCGCTGTTCATGAGCTTCCTGGCCGGCAACGAGAACTACACCTGCACGCCCTGGGGCAAGCCGACGCGCAACGTGTTCGGGTGGCAGCGGCCCTGCTACCTGCTGGGGGAAGGCTATACCAAGACCTACCAGGAGCTGATGGACAGCACCGACTGGGACAAGTACGGCACCGGCAACTACGAGAAGTGCGCCGACTGCATGGTGCACTCGGGATACGAGAGCACGGCCGTCATGGACGCGGTGAAGTCCCCGGTGAAGACCATGATCACGGCGCTGCGCGGGCCGAAGCTGACGGGGCCGATGGCGCCGGAGATCGACCTGTCGAAGCAGCGCCCGGCCGATTACGTGTTCAGCCGGCATGTGCAGGATAAGATGGCGGAGTTGAAGCACGCGCCGCGCAAGCCGAAGGCGCAGATCGCGGACGCGGCGGACTAGCTCCCCCGCACGACCGGGGCGCGGCCGGACAGCTCGTCCCCTGCGTCCCGCGCCAGCCGCGTGCAGGTGGGCGAGGCCAGGAACGATACCCCGGCCACCACCAGGAACGCCGTGCTGTAGTCCGTAAGCTGCGGCCGTGCGTGGCCTGTCACCAGGATCGACCCGGCCAGCGCCCCGGCTGCCACGCAAATGCCCAGCGTCAGGTTCAGTTGCTGGAACGTGGTGTAGAAGCTGGTTGCGGCGCTCATCCGCTCCCGCGGGATGTCGGCATAGGCGATGGTGTTGTAGGCGGTGAACTGCAGCGACTGGAAGAAGCCGCCCAGCAGCAGCAGCCCGTAGATCGCCGCCAGCGGCCAGGACGGGCGCATGGCCGCGATGCCCGCCAGCAGACCCGAGGCGATCAGCCCGTTCCAGATCATCACCGTCCGGAACCCCCAGCGGTGCAGCACCGGCCGCGCGACGAACCGCATCGCCATCGACCCGGCGCTGCCTGCGAACGTGATCAGCCCGCTCGACGCCGCCGACATGCCGAAGCCCAGTTGCAGCATCATCGGCAGCAGGAACGGCACCGCGCCGGCCGAGACGCGGCTCAGCCCGCCGCCGATCACCGACAAGGCGAACGTCGGCACCTGCATCAACCGCAGGTCCAGCACCGGCGTCGGGTGCCGGCCGGCGTGACGGACATACAGCGCGCCCGCCGCCAGCCCGACCGCCAGCACGCCGCCTACGACCGTCCACGCTGCTGCGCCGCGGCTGACCGTCTCCAGCCCGAACATCAGGCAGACCAGGGACAGCCCGGACAGCACCAGGCCCGGCAGGTCGAAGCTGACCCGGCCGGGCTCCCGCACGTCGGCGATGTAGCGCAGCGCCAACGCGATGCCGAGCAGCCCGATCGGCACGTTGATGTAGAAAATCCAGTGCCAGGACAGATAGGTGACCAGGAAGCCGCCGACCGGTGGGCCAAGCAGCGGGCCGAACTGCGCCGGGACCATCAGCCAGGTCATGGCGACCACCATCTCGGCCTTCGTCACCGACCGCAGCAGCACCAGCCGCCCGACGGGGACCATCATGGCGCCGCCGATCCCCTGCACGATGCGGGCGCCGACCAGGAACGTCAGGCTCCCCGCCTGCGCGCACAGGATCGACCCGGCGGTGAACAGCGCGATGGCGGCGCAGAACACCGTGCGGGAGCCGAACCGGTCCGCGACCTTGCCGCTGGCCGGTATGAACACCGCCAGGCTGAGCAGGTAGCTGGTCAGCGCCACGTTCATCCGCACCGGCTCCGTGCCGAACGACCGCGCCATGTCGGGCAGGGCGGTGGCGAGCACAGTGCCGTCCAACTGCTCCATGAACAGCGCGCTGGCGACGATCAGGGCGGTGGTGCGCGGGCTGAGGCTGGGGGCGTTGCGGCGTTCGTAGCGCGCGCGGGCACGGCGGCGGATGCGGCGGCGGATGACGGCATTGAGGGCGGCGTTCGCGGACTGGCGCAGGGGCATCGCGCAAGGTCGCCCAATCCGGCCGGGACGGAAAGCGCCAAGGCCGCATGGCGGAACGTCACGTCCCCCTCCCTCTGGGCATGGCAATCGCATATGGCGCAGGAAACGCACAAGCTCCCTCCCCCTCCGGGAAAGGGCCGAGGTAAGGAAGGCCGCGAGCGCCAACTTCGGCATCTTCGGGAGCGGGTTTCGCCCCCAAACGGGCAAATCAGGCCCTTGCCGCCTCCCTCACCCCGGCCTTGGTCCGCGCTGCGGCCCAAGCCCGGAGGGAGAGGGAGCAGAGGCGCCGCCTGATCGAATGCTTGCAGACCCGCCACCGTAATATTTATGGTCGCTTTATGACCGAGGCGGTGGCGGACCTGTCCAGCCTGACAGGGCCGCAGCTCCTCGACCTTGGCCGCCGTAACCTGCGCGGGCAGGCCGCATAGCTGACCGCAGACCGGCAGGCGCGGCAACGCAACCCAGGAGGGCAGCAGCATGACGATGTTCGAGAGCCGGGAGCGGGCGTTCGAGGCGAAGTTCGCGCATGACCAGGAGTTCCGCTTCCTGGTCACCGCGCGGCGGGACAAGCTGCTGGCGCGCCGGGTGGCGGACCGGCTTGGGATGCAGGACGGCGAGCGGGCCGCGCTGCTTGCCGCCGTCCTGGCGCTGCGCGACGGCCCTGGCCACGACGCGCTGCTGATCCAGCACGTCGCCGGCGTGCTGCACGAGCACGGCCTTGGCGCCCCGGCGGCCGAGGTTGCGGGCTGGCTGGCCGACTGCGCCACCCAGGCGCAGGGGCAGCTCCTGCAGGAACCGCTGCACTAGGTAGTTTCCGAAGGAGTCCCCGCACTAGGTAGTTTCCGAAGGTTCCAAGCGCGACCACTTGCCGCTAATTCCTGCAACCCAGAGTTGCAAACAGTTAGGAGGGCACAGATTATGCAGGCACAAGACGCCGTCGCTGCCGTATTCCCCGACCAACTCGTGGCCGAGGCTGCCATCAAGCGGCTGACCGCTGCAGGCATACCCCTGCAGTCCATTAGCGTTGTCTGCAGAAGCCACAGTGCCGGCGAGAAGGTGACCGGCCTGCAAGACTCCCATATGCAAGGCATGGGCGGGCCGCTGAGGTCCTGGAGCAGCCGCGGCGCTTTGGGGGGCCTATTCCCTGGCGGTGTGGACCTGACAACCCCCACCACCGGCCCGGTTGTCGTTCTGGGCTACTTGGCCAATGCGGTGGCAGCCGTTGACGGTGCTGTGGTCGTGGGTGGCCTGAGCGGCTTGGCCGGCATCCAGGTGCCAAAGGACGTCGTGCAACGGTATGAGACTGCAATCGCCGCCGACGCCGTCCTGATGCTGGCGCACGGCCAGGCCGGCGACCTGGCCCAGGCGGAAGACACGCTCAAGGCCCTCAACCCATCGTACCTGGAACTCCACCCATGCGGACAGCCCTCCGTGCTTTCCGCCGAGGAAGTCGGCCGGCTTGCAGGCATGCTCGTCTGACGGGCCGGCGCATCGAGGAGCCGGCGGCACCCGAGCCTTGGCCGCCGCCGGTCAGCTCGGCAATCCCCGCGCGCCGTAGCCGGGCCAGCCGTAGTGGCCGTGCAGGCGTTCCTCGTAAGCCCGGTCGATCACCGCAGCCGAGTCCCAGGGCGGGCTGGCCTTGATCCGCTCCCGGGTCAGGCCGGTGCGTATCTCATGACCGGCCCAATCCACCTTCTGCACCGCGAACGGCGACAGCAGGACGTGCTGGCCGAACCACCAGTTGCGGGTGTCGATGACCAGATAGCGGATGCCCCAGGTGGTGTCGTCGATCAGGAAGTCCTGGACATGGCCGATGCCCCCGTCCGCCGCATGGACGTGGCAGTTGGTGATGTCGGTGATGCTCTGCAAATGCGGGTCGCCGTCATCGCGCGGCACCCCACCCCGCTCGCGCTCGATCACCGCCGCCTCGCCGTAGGCAGGCGGCGACGCAAGCGGCATCCCCATCATGCCGACATAGCCGCCGAACAGGTTGCCGCCGCCCCACAGCGGGTCCCACCCATAGTAGCCATACAGGTCGTCCTCCATGCGCCGCGATACCGGCTCGTCCTGCAGCACGTCGGGGCTGGCCTCGACCTGCGCCCGGGTCAGCCGCACTGGCAGGCTCTGCTGGCCGAAGTCGGGCTGCCCAATGGCCGAGGGGTGCACCAGCACCTTGCGCCCGGTGAGCCACGTCCCGGTATCGACCACCATCCAGCGCACCTTCCAGGTCGCGTCGTCGAACAGGAAGTCGCTGCACGTGCCGATCCGGCCGTCGCTGGCCGCGATGGCATAGCCCTTGAGCGCCGACCCGGCGAACAGCATCGCACGATCCCCTTTGGATGACCTGTCGCAACCTTGCTCCGGTCGGGGACGGCGCAGCAGGCTCGGAAACTACCTACTGCGCCGCTCGGCGGCCCCGGCGTGGCGCCGTTCGGCGGCCTCCCACGAGGAAGCCGGCCGCACGCCCGGCGGTCACGGCAGCGCAGCCAGGGGGGGTCGGACGGGAACCTGTCCGGGGGCAGCCGCCATGCCGAGCGCCCGCTCCATGGCGCGCACGAGGTCAGCTTCGCGGAACGGCTTGCTGAGCACCACAGCGCCTGGCAGGGGCGCCAGCAGGCGGTGGCCGGTGATGAACACGTGCGGGACGGGTCCGGCGCGGACGATGGTGGTCATGGCAGACAGGCCGCCGCCGCCGCCGCCGCCGAGGTGCATGTCCACGATCATCAGGTCCGGCCCGTGCCGGGCCGCGGCGGCCACCGCGCCAGCCTCGGTCGCCTCGACGGCGCACACCTGATGGCCCAGGCCCGCAAGCGTCTCGGCCAGCAGCATCCCGATCACGGCGTCGTCTTCCACCACGATGATGCGCAACGCCGTCATCCCGGCGCGTCGCCGCCTGCGCCGCGGCCTGCATCGCGATTGCCTGCGCCGCGGCCCGGGCCGCCCGCATTCTTTCCCATGCCCGTGTTCTTTCCCATGATGGCCGGCGCCGCATCCGCCCAGGCCTGCTCATCGGTCATGCGGGCCAGACAGCCGGCAAAGCTGGGAGGCGGCAATGGATCGACCCCCCGGCAGGACATGCGTTGGACGGGCTGCGTCATCGGTCCTCCATGCGGGCCTCCATGCGGGGGAAAGCCGGTTGCGGGCACCAGGTGGCGAAGGTGGCCGTAGGGCAATGATAACAGTGGGCCATCCCCTGAAGCAGCATCGGAAAATACCCATCCAGCCCCGCTGCACGCCTTCACGGTTGTCTGCTTTCATGCCGGGTAGTGTTTTATATCGCACTTAAAACCGCATGCTGACCGAAATGTGCTAACGGTTGCTGACACGCGGCCCTCCCGGAGGCCGCTGGAAAGGAGTGCCCCCGGATGCCAGATACCGTGACACCCCAGGCTGGGGGCCAGGCCAAGGTCCAGGCTGACGCAACGTGGCTGCCACCTTCCCAGCCTGCGCCAGGGCGCGACGCCTGCTTCCCCGTAGTGGCGATTGGCGCCTCCGCTGGCGGCCTGGACGCCTGCACGAAGCTGCTCAACGCCCTGGCCGCCCCGACGGGCATGGCCTTTATCCTGGTCCAGCACCTCGACCCCACCCACAAAAGCCTGCTGGTTGGGCTGCTGGCCGGGCACACCGCCTTGACGGTGGTGCAGGCCGCGGACGGCCTACCGGTCGAGCGCGAGCACCTGTATGTCATCCCGCCCGGCTCCTACCTGTCCATCGACGGCGGCGCCCTCCACCTCTCGCCACCCGACCCGGCGCGCGGCGCGCGGCTGCCCTTCGACCTCCTGCTGCGCTCGCTGGCGCAGGAGTATGGAACACGCGCGGCCTGCGTGGTGCTGTCGGGGACCGGAGCGGACGGCAGCGCCGGGCTGCGGGCGGTGAAGGACGCAGGCGGCGTGGTCGTCGTGCAGGAGCCGGAGGAGGCCAGCTATGACGGCATGCCGCGCAGCGCCATCGGCACCGGGCTGGTTGACCGGGTGGCGCCGGCGGCGGGCATTCCCGGCGCATTGAGCGAAGCCTGGGAGACGGCAGCCCTGCGCCGTCACGACCCGTTGCCTGCAGCCGGGGCGCCTGCTGCTAGGGTGCCGGAGGCCGGCAGCCCCGATCCGCTGCAGGAGATCGTCGAACTGCTGCGCGCCCGCACCCGACACGACTTCACGCCGTACAAACGTGGCACCCTGGAGCGCCGGATCACGCGCCGGATCGGCCTGGCGGTCCGGGGAACGTCCCCTGGACTGGGCGGCAGGACCGACCTCAGCCTCTATCTCGACAGGCTGCACAATGAGGCAGGAGAACTCGACCTGCTCGCCAAGGACCTGCTGATCCATGTGACAGGCTTCTTCCGCGACCCCCAAGCCTATGCCGCCGTGGCCGAGACGGTGATCCCCGGCCTGCTGCGCGACCGGATGCTCGATGGCCCGGCCAGCCAGCCGATCCGGATCTGGGTCCCTGGGTGCAGCACGGGAGAGGAAGCCTACTCCCTGATCATCCTGTTCCGCGAGGCGATGGCCCTGCAGCAGGGCAGCGCGGGGCGCCCCGGCGAACGGGACGACATCAAGCTGCAGGTGTTCGCCTCCGACATCGATGCCGGCGCCGTGGCCAGCGCGCGGGAGGGATTGTACCCCGCCAGCATCGCCTCCGACGTGTCAGCGGAGCGCCTGGCCCGGTTCTTCGCCAGGGAGAACGGCGGCTACCGCGTGCTGCCGGAGCTGCGGGCGGCGGTGGTGTTCACCGTGCAGGACCTGCTGACGGACCCGCCCTTCTCGCGCCTCGACCTGGTGTCCTGCCGCAACCTGATGATCTATCTGGAGCCGGAGGCACAGGCCAAGGCCATCAGCCTGTTCCACTTCGCGCTGCGGGAGGGCGGCGCCCTGCTGCTGGGCAGCGCGGAGACGGTCGGCGAGGCCGATGGACGGTTCAAGCTGATCCACAACTCCACGCGCCCCAACTTCACGCGCCCCGACCCTACACGGCTATACCGGCATATCGGCCGCAAACAGCCGGGCGACTTCAGCTTCGCCGCGCCGGCAGCGAACGACGCCCGGGCCGGCGGTTCGGGCCGCCCGGGAGCGCCATCCCGGCAAGCCATGCTGGCCAACCTGTGCCGCCAGGCGGTGCTGGAGGGGCACGCCCCGGCAGCGGTGCTGTGCAACGCGCAGCACGAGTGCCTGTACCTGCTGGGACCGACCGACCGCTACCTGCGCGTGGCGCCGGGCCATGCCACCTCGGACGTGCTGTCGATGGTCAGCAGCGGCGTGCGGAGCCGCCTGCGCTCCGCCCTGCGGCGGGCCGTGCGGGACGGGCGGCGCGTCACCGTCCCGGGCGGCCAGGCGGTGCGGGACGGGCGCATGGTCCCGTTCGACCTCGACGTGCAGCCCCTGCGCGAAGCGCCGGACGCGGCGCCAGCCAGTAGCGGCGACGGCGAGGTGCTGCTGCTGGTGTGCTTCGTGGATCGCCCCGCCAAGCCGTCGGCGCGTGGTTCCGGGCGTGACTCCGGGCAAGGTGATGCCGGGGATGCTGCGGGCGGCGATGCGCCGCGCGTCGCCGAGCTGGAACGCGAGCTGGAGGCAGCCCGGGACGAGCTGGAGGAGAACGCGCGCATCCTGGAAGTGTCGGAGGAGGAGCAGCGCGCGATCAACGAGGAGGCGCTGTCGGTCAACGAGGAGCACCAGTCCACCAACGAGGAGCTGCTGACCTCCAAGGAGGAGCTGCAATCGCTCAACGAGGAGCTGACGGCGCTGAACAGCCAGTTGCAGGAGACCCTGGACCGCCAGCGCACCACCTCCGACGACCTGCAGAACATCCTGTACAGCACCGATGTGGCGACGCTGTTCCTGGACCGCGACCTGAACATCCGCTTCTTCACGCCTGCCACCAAGGCCCTGTTCAACGTCATCCCCGGCGATGTCGGCCGCCCGCTGGCCGACCTGCACTCGCTGGCCACTGACACCCTGCTGCCGGCCGACGCGCAGGCGGTGCTGGACACCCTGGGCCCGGTCGAGCGCGAGATCGAAACGCCCGGCAACAACTGGTTCCGCCGCCGCATCCTGCCCTACCGCACCCAAGGCCTCGGACTCGGCCAGGGCGGCGGCAACGGCGGCGTGGAGGGCGTGGTGATCACCTTCAACGACGTCACCCGCCGCAAGCAGGCCGCCGCCGCGCTGGAGGAGGCGAAGCAGGTGGCGGAGGCGGCCAACCTCGCCAAGTCCCGCTTCCTGGCCGCGGCCAGCCACGACCTGCGCCAGCCGCTGCAGACGCTCGCCCTGCTGCAGGGGCTGCTGACCCGCAGCGTTTCCGGCGCCAAGGCGCAGGGGCTGGTCGCGCGGTTGGATGAGACGCTGGGCGCGATGTCGGGGATGCTGGACACCCTGCTGGACCTGAACCAGATCGAGGCCGGCGTCGTGCAGGCGGCGGTGGTGGAGGTCCAGGTGGATGGCCTGCTGGACCGGCTGCGGGACGAGTTCAGCTACCACGCCCACGCCAAGGGGTTGGCGCTGCGGGTTGTGCGGTGCAGCGCCACGGTCCGCACCGATCCGCAACTGCTGGAGCAGATGCTGCGCAACCTGCTGTCCAACGCGCTGAAGTATACCGAGCGCGGCCGGGTGCTGCTGGGTTGCCGCAGGACGGCGGGGACGCTGCGGGTCGAGGTGTGGGACACCGGCATCGGCATCCCGGAACAGGAGCTGCAGGCGGTATTCGACGAATACCACCAGCTCGACAACGCAGCGCGCCAGCGCAGCCGCGGCCTGGGGCTTGTGCTGTCGATCGTGCAGCGCCTGGGGGGCTGCTGGGGCACCGCGTCCACGTCCGGTCCCGGCAGGGCCGCGGCTCGGTGTTCTGCATCGATGTCGCGCGTGCCCCGGATGCGGACCCGCACCCCGGCGCCCAACCCGGCGGCAGCAGGCAGGCTGGCAACGGGCTGGCTGGCAAGGGGCGGGCTGGCAATGGACAAGCTGGCAGCGGCGACGGACTGGCCGCCGCAGGATACACTGAGCCCACAGACGCCGGGACCATCCTGGTGATCGAGGACGACCCCGACCTGCGCGACCTGTTGCGGCTGCTGCTGCAGGGCTGCGGCCACCAGGTCGCCACGGCGGCGGACGGAGCCGCGGCGCTTGCCCTGGTGGCTGGCGGCCCAGGCTGGCCCGACCTGGTCCGGCCCGACTTGGTCCGGCCCGACCTGATCCTGGCCGACCTCAACCTGCCCGGCGGCCTCGATGGGCTGCAAGCCGCGGCCCGGCTGCGGACGGCGCTGCACCGGCCGGTCCCGGTCGTCATCCTAAGCGGCGACACCTCGGCCGCGGCCCTGCAAGCCATCGCCCTGCAGGACTGCATGCACCTGAGCAAGCCGGTAAGGTCGGGGGAACTGGAGCACGCGGTCCAACAGCTCCTGTCCGTCGCGCCGGGCAAGCCTGCCGACGCCGCGCCGCAGTTGCTCCTGCCGGCGCCGTCCGGGGAGGCCATCGTCTTCGTGGTCGATGACGACAGCGCCATCCGCGCCGCGATGCGCGCCGTGCTGGAGGAGCACGGCCTGGCCGTGGAGGACTACCCGGACGGCCCGGCCTTCCTGGCCGCCCTGCATCCGGGGCGCGGCGGGTGCCTGCTGCTCGATGCGGCGATGCCTGGGATGGACGGGTTCGAGGTCCTGCACCGGCTGGGCGAGGCGGGGCTGGGCGAGGCGGGGCTGGGCGAGGCGGGGCTGGGCAAGACCGGGAGCCGGCTGCCGACCATCGTCGTCACCGGCCACGGCGACGTGTCGATGGCGGTGCGCGCGATGAAGGCGGGCGCGCTGGATTTCATCGAGAAGCCGGTGCGTGCGCCGGACCTGCTGCGCTGCGTCGCCCGCGCGCTGGACCAGTCGCGCGACGCCGGCAAGCTGCTGGCCTGGCGGGCGGCGGCGGCGGCCAGCATCGCCGGGCTGACCGAGCGGCAGCGCAACGTGATGGCGATGGTGCTGGCCGGTCATCCCAGCAAGAACATCGCCGCCGACCTGGGCATCAGCCAGCGCACGGTCGAGAACCACCGCGCGTCCATCATGCGCAAGACCGGCACGCACTCCTTGCCCGCCCTGGCCCGGCTGGCGCTGGCTGCCTCCACGGCCGCCGGCGCGCGGTAGGCTGCTGCGACGACCGCCGGACGCCTGGCTTCCCGCGGCCCCGCCTGCCGAAGCCATGGGTAGTTTCCGATCCTACCGTTGCGGGCCGTCGCGTGGGATGCTGTCCAGTGCCGTCTTCCGGGCGGTAGTGCAGGGGCCTGAGCATGGACGTAGCAGCCGACCTCCCCCCGCTGGGCAGCCACGGGCCGAACGGCGGACAGGGCGCCAAGTCGTTCCTCGTGGGCGGCGGCATTGCGTCCCTGGCGGCGGCGGCGTTCATGGTCCGCGACGGCGGCGTGCCCGGCCCGGACATCACCATCTTGGAGGGCCTGGGCACGGTCGGCGGCAGCCTCGACGGCGCTGGCACACCCGAACACGGCTACGTGCTGCGCGGCGGGCGGATGCTGGAGGCCAAGTACCTCTGCACCTTCGGCCTGTTCGCCGACATCCCGGTCCTCGACGGCACCCGCTCCATCACCCAGGAGATCGAGGCGTGGAACCGCGCCAGGCCCACCTCGTCCCGCGCCCGCCTGGTCCGCAACGGCCATCGCGAGGAAGCGCCGCGCTTCGGCCTGCACGAGCGCCATATCCTGGCCATCGAGCGCCTGGTGCTGGAGCCGGAGACCCTGCTCGGCCGCACCACCATCGCCGACCAGTTCGACCCGGCGTTCTTCACCACCGACTTCTGGTTCATGTGGTGCACCACCTTCGCCTTCCAGCCCTGGCACGGCGCGGTCGAGTTCAAGCGCTACCTCGCGCGCTTCGCCCACATGGTCGCAGGCTTCGAGCGGCTGGAGGGCATCCTGCGCACGCCGCTCAACCAGTATGACAGCCTGGTGCGCCCGCTGCACAAGTGGCTGCGCGACCAGGGCGTGCGGTTCGAGATGGATACCCGCGTGACCGACCTCAACTTCGGCGCGCAGCATGGCAAGCTGGCCGTGACGGGCCTGGTCGTCGAGCAGGACGGCATCGCCAGCATGGTCGAGGTCCGGCCCGGCGACCGCGTGCTCGTCACCCTGGGATCGATGACCGACGCGTCCACCCTGGGCGGCATGGACGCCGCGCCGGCGATGGGCGCCAAGGCTGCAGGCGGCGCGTGGGCCTTGTGGGAGCGGATCGCCGCCGGCCAGCCCGGGTTCGTTCACCCGCCCCTGTTCGGTCGCCCCGAGGTGTTCTCCGACCATCCCGCGCAGTCCCGGTGGGTGTCGTTCACCACCACCCTGAGCGACCCGGCCTTCCTGCATCTCGTCCAGGACCTCACGGGCAACCGTCCCGGCGAGGGCGGCCTGGTGACGTTCCCCGACAGCGCCTGGCTGCTGTCGATCGTCGTGCCGCACCAGCCGCACGTCCCCGGTCAGCCGGAGGGGGTCGGCGTGGTCTGGGGCTACGGCCTGAACATGGACCGGCCCGGCGACTTCACCAACAAGCCCATGCCCGCCTGCACCGGACGGGAGATCATGGCCGAGGTGCTGGGCCACCTGCGGGTCGAGGCGGAGGCGGCCGGCATCCTGCAGACCTGCATCTGCATCCCCTGCATGATGCCGTTCATCACCAGCCAGTTCATGCCGCGCCGCCGGGGCGACCGGCCGCAGGTGCTGCCGCAGGGCACGCGCAACCTGGCCTTCATCGGCCAGTTCGTCGAGCTGCCGCTGGATGTCGTGTTCACCGTCGAGTACTCGATCCGCTCCGCACAGGTCGCCGTTCAAGGCCTGCTCGGCCTGCCGCACGGGCCGCCGCCGGTTTACCAGGGGCGGTTCGACCCGCGCGTGCTGCTCCGCGCGTTCCGGGCGCTGCACGACATGCGCGCATGATGGGTTGTGCATGCCGGGCTGTGGCATGACGGGGAAGCCGGTGGATCGGGCGTCCGATGATGCCGAGGCCCGCACGCCACAGGCATCCCCTGCGGACTTTGGCGCCTTCCTGTTCGCCCCCGTTTGGGTCGAGGCAGGCGGCAGGCCCCTGACCGTGCTCTCCGCCCTGGCCCGCCTGGGAACGGACCCGTGGGACGAGGCGCGGCGCCTGGCCGGGATGACGCGCCCGGATGCAGCGGGCAGCCTGGCGCGCAGCTTGACGGTGCTATCAGGCAGGCCTTGGACCTTGCCGCGCTCACGGCGCATCGCGGCCCGGCTGGTTGCCTTCCTGCCGGGGGACGGCGGCCTCGCCTCATGCTCCTTGACGCTTCCCAGACCCTTGGCGCCACCTGGACTGGCCGGCAGGCAGGTGGTCCGGCATCGGGCTCTTGTGCTAGCGGCGGCGGGCCTGGCCATCGGCTTGGCGCTGTTGGTGGCCGGCTAGCAGGCAGCAGACTGCTGCGGCCGCGCCGTGCCAAGCCCGCACCTGAGCACCTCAGCCAAGCATCGCTGATGCGCGGCTCCGTGCATCAGCGATGCTCGGCCGCGGCGTCGGCAAAGGACTGGGGCTAGGTAGTTTCCGAACCTGCCCCCTCCCGTAGCCCTGCGTTAACCTCCATCGGTTTGGGGGATGAGGGCAGCCCTGCCTGGCGCTGCGGCGCAGGTGCGCTGCAACGGGCTCCGCTCTGCGTGCCAGGATGTCGCGCATGGGGCGTGGAGGTCCCGGCAGGCCCCCTTTGATCGTGGGAAGCCTGTGCTTCTCGGCGTTCGACCGGGAGCACGCAATGGATCATGGGTTTCCCCACCGGCTGACAGGGGCCGCGCCTGCCTTCTTGCGCCGCAGCTTCGGGCCTGACGGCTTCGGGCGCGCGTCCCGCAACGGCTTCGGGCGCCCGCCCCGCGCGACGCCCTGGGATGGCCAGGACCCGATCCGGGAGGAGCTGTTCAGCGCCGGACGGCTGGAGGACCACGCCCGCAGCCTCGCAGCGGCGCAGCCGGTCATGCTGGGGCCGTCCCGCAGGCCATCCTGGAAGCGGCCGGGGTGGCTGCTCGGCGCCGATACCCTGGCCAGTCGCCTGGCCGACAACGGCGCGGTCCTGCTCACCTGCTACCAGAGCATCATGAAGGTCGTCGAGGACGGGCGGTCCATCACGCCCGCGGCGGAATGGCTGATTGACAATTATCACCTGGTCGAGCGGCAGGTCCGCGCCATCCGCCTGGACCTGCCGCCCGGCTATTACCGGCAACTGCCGAAGCTGGCCGCCGGGCCGTTCGCGGGCACCCCGCGGGTGCTCGGGCTGGCGTGGGCCTACGTCGCCCACACCGACAGCCGGTTCGATGCGGAGGGCCTGGTCCGCACCGTGCGCGCCTACCAGGAGGTGCAGCCGCTGACCATCGGCGAGCTGTGGGCGGTGTCGATCACCTTGCGGACCGTGCTGATCGAGAACCTGCGCCGCCTGGCGCAGCGGACCGTCCACAACTGCGTCGCCCGGCAGGCGGCGGATGCAGCCGCTGACCGCCTGCTCGGCCGGGGCGGCCATCCCGCCGAGCCGCTGGCGGACGTTGCAGCCGCGCAACGCGACGCACGGCTGCCGGAGGAGTTCGCCGTGCAGCTCGTGCACCGGCTGCGCGACCAGGACGGCACGACGTTCCCAGCGCTAGCCTGGCTGGACGAGAACCTGGCGGCGCAGGGCACCACGGCAGATGCCGCGGTACGCGACGTGCACCGGCGGCGCGGCACGGCGAACGTCACGGTCCGCAACATCATTACCAGCCTGCGCCTGATCCAGGACGTGGACTGGAACGACCTGTTCGAGAGCATGAGCCTGGTGGACGACGTGCTCGTCGCCGGCAGCGGCGTGGCTTCTGCCGCCGGCGCGGGCTTCGCCGCAATGGATTTCCCGACCCGCAACCTCTACCGCGGCGCGATCGAGGAACTGGCGCGCGGGTCGGGCCAAACGGAGCTGGACGTGGCCCATGCCGCGGTCCTGGCAGCGCAAAAGGCCCAGGAGGCGCAGCAGATGCAGCCGCCGGAAGATGCGCGCCGGGCCGACCCGGGCTACGTCCTGCTGGGCGGCGGGCGCCGGGGGTTCGAGTCGTCGATCCGCTACCGGATGCCCTGGCTTTCGGCGCCGGCCTGGCTGTGCCGGCCCCTTGGCGGGATCAGCGCCTACGCAGGCACCATCCTGGTCGCGGCCGTGCTGCTGCTGGCGTTGGCGTTGGCCGCCGTGGCTGCCTGCGGCCTAGGCGGCGCCCGGCTGGCGCTGCTTGGGGTGCTCGGCGCCATCCCCGCCATCGACGCCGCGACGGCGCTGGTCAACCGCGCCGTGGCCTCCGCCTGCCGCCCGAAGCTGCTGCCCGGCATGGAGCTGCGCGACGGCGTTCCCCTGCCGCTGCGCACCCTGGTCGCGGTGCCGATGCTGCTGACCACGGTGGAGGAGATCGCGGAGGCGGTCGAGCACCTGGAAATCCACTACCTCGCCAGCCCCGAGGGCGAGCTGCACTTCGCCCTGCTGTCGGACTGGACGGACGCCCCGGACGAACATGCCGCGGACGACGGCGACCTGCTCGCGGCGGCGGTGGCCGGGATCGGCCGGCTCAACCAACGCCACGGCCCGGCCTCCGGCGGCGCCCGCTTCCTGCTGCTGCACCGCCGCCGCGCCTGGAGCGCCGGCGAGGCACGATGGATGGGCTGGGAGCGCAAGCGCGGCAAGCTGCACGAGCTGAACCGCCTGCTGCGCGGCGCGGCCGATACAAGCTTCATGGATGCAGGGGGCAGCCCCTCCGCCGTACCCTCCGAGATACGCTACGTCATAACCCTGGATGCGGACACCCGGCTGCTGCGCGACACCGTCGGCCGGCTGATCGGCAAGATGGCGCACCCGCTCAACCGGCCCCGCTTCGACGACGCCGCCGGCCGGGTGGTGGAGGGCTACGCCGTGCTGCAGCCGCGCGTCACCCCGTCGTTGCCGGTCGGGCGCGAGGGATCGCCCTACCAGCGCATCTTCGGCAGCCTGAGCGGCATCGACCCCTACTCCTCCGCGGTGTCCGACGTGTACCAGGACCTGTTCGGCGAGGGCTCCTACGCCGGCAAGGGCATCTACGACGTGGACGCCTTCGAGCTGTCGCTGGCAGGACGGGTGCCGGACGGGGCGCTGCTCAGCCACGACCTGTTCGAGGGCACCTTCGCCCGCGCCGGGTTCGCGTCGGACGTGGAGGTCGTGGAGGACTTCCCCGCACGCTACGACGTGGGCGCCCTGCGGCACCACCGCTGGGCGCGCGGCGACTGGCAGTTGCTGCCCTGGCTGACGCGGCGCAGCGCCCCGGGCGTTGGAGCCATGCCGGACATCGGGCGCTGGAAGATGCTGGACAACCTGCGGCGCACCCTGTCGGCACCCTTGGCCGTCGCGGCGCTGATCGCCGGGTGGGCGATGCCGTTCCCCGCCGCGCTGGCCTGGACCGCGATGGTGCTGTTCACCGTGGTGCTGCCGATGCTGATGCCGGTGCTGGCCGCCATCCCGCCGCGCCGGCCCGGCGTCACCCCCGCCAGCCACCTGCGCGCACTCGGCTCCGACCTGCGGCTTGGGGCGGCGCTGTCGCTGCTCCATGTCACCTTCCTGGCGCACCAGGCCTGGCTGATGGGCGACGCCATCACCCGCACCCTGCACCGGCTGCACCGCAGCCACCGGCACATGCTGGAGTGGATGACGGCGGCGCAGGCGACGAACGGCCGGCGGCCCAGCCTGGTCGGCTACCTGCGGCGCATGGCGGGCGCGCTTGTGCTGGCCGCGGTGGCGATGGGCGTGGCCTGGCTGTCAGGCATGGGGGCGCCCGGCCCGGAAACATCGGGTTTGGGAGCGTCGGGCCGGGGTACCATGGGCCTGGCGGCGCCGTTCGCGCTGCTCTGGCTGGCATCGCCGTTCGTGGCGCGGTGGGTCAGCCTGTCCCCGCAGCTCGCCGGCCGCCGGCCGATGCCCATCGCCGACGCCCTGGCCCTGCGGCTGACGGCGCGGCGCACCTGGCGCTACTTCGAGACCTTCGTCACGGCCGAAGACGCCATGCTGCCGCCCGACAACTTCCAGGAGGACCCGAAGCCGGTCCTCGCGCACCGGACCTCGCCGACCAACCTCGGCCTGTACCTGCTGTCGGTCGCGAGCGCGCGCGACTTCGGCTGGATCGGCACGGCGGACGCGGCCGGGCGGCTGGAGGCGACGCTGGCGACCATGAGCCGCATGGAGCGGTTCCGCGGCCACTTCCTGAACTGGTACGACACGCGGGACCTGCGCCCGCTCGACCCGTGCTACGTGTCCTCCGTCGATAGCGGCAACCTGGCCGGGCACCTGATCGCCCTGGCCAATGCCTGCCGGGAATGGCAGGGCAGCCCCGTCAACGCCGGCGCGCGCCTGGCCGGCATCGCCGACGCGATCAGCCTGGCCCGGGAGGAGGCGGCGCTGCTGCAGGGCGCGCGCCAGGCCCAGGCCGGGACGTGGCGACAGCTTGACGACGCCCTGGCGCGGCTGGCGATGGCCGTGCAGCAGGCGGGCGTGCGCGGGGCCGACCCGGCGGCGCGGCTGCAGGAGCTGGCCGGGCACGCCGACGCCATGGCCGGCATCGCGCGCAGGCTCGCCGCCCGCACCATCGCGGACGGCGTCGTCGCGGGCGGCACCGGCGCCGGCGCGGACGTGCTGTTCTGGACGCAGACCGTGCTGAACACCATCGCCGCCCACCGGCACGACCTCGCCCTACCCGCCGACCCGGCGCTGAACGCCCGACTGCAGACCCTGGAGGACACCGCCCGGGCGATGGCGATGGCGATGGAGTTCGGCTTCCTGCTCGACCCCGACCGCAAGCTGCTGTCCATCGGCTACGCGGTGACCGAGGCCGCGCTCGACCCAAGCTGCTACGACCTGCTGGCGTCGGAGGCGCGGCTGGCCAGCTTCGTCGCCATCGCCAAGGGCGACGTGCCCACCCGCCACTGGTTCCGCCTCGGCCGCGCCGTCACCGCGGTCGGCAGCGGCGCGGCGCTGATCTCCTGGTCCGGCTCGATGTTCGAGTACCTGATGCCGGCCCTGGTGATGCGCGCGCCGCTCGGCAGCCTGCTGGAGCAGACCAGCCGCGTGGTGGTGCGCCGGCAGGTCGGCTATGCAGCGTCGCTGCGGCTGCCATGGGGCATCTCGGAGTCCGCCTACAACGCCCGCGACCTGGAGTTCACCTACCAGTACTCCAACTTCGGCGTCCCCGGCCTGGGGCTGAAGCGCGGGCTGCGCGACAACCAGGTGATCGCGCCTTACGCGACGGCGCTGGCGGCGATGGTCGATCCGCGCTCGGCGGCGGCCAACCTGGCGCGGCTGGCCGGGGCCGGGGCGCGGGGCCGCTACGGCTTCTACGAGGCGATGGACTACACCGCCGCCCGCGTGCCGGCCGGCCACATCTGTGCCGTCGTGCGGGCCTTCATGGCGCACCACCAGGCCATGTCGATCATCGCCATCGGCGACGTCCTGTTCGACGGCGTGATGCGGACGCGCTTCCATGCCGAACCCATCGTGCAGGCGACCGAGCTGCTGCTGCAGGAGCGCACCCCGCGCGACGTGACGGCTGCGCGGCCCTGGACGGCAGAGGCGCAGCCGGTCGCTCCGACGGGGGACACCGACCTGTCCGGCGGCCGGCGCTTCACCACCGCGCACCAGCCGGAACCGGCGACGCACCTGCTGTCCAACGGCAGCCTGACCACGCTGCTGACCGCCGCCGGGTCCGGTTGCCTGCGCTGGCGGAACCTGGCCGTGACCCGCTGGCGCGAGGACGCCACCTGCGACGGCATCGGCCAATATATCCTGATCCAGGACGTTCAGGCGGGTGGCGTTCAAGCAGAGGGCGTCCAGGCGGGGGGCGTTCAAGGGGCGGCATGGTCGGCCGGCTTCCAGCCGAGCGGCGCCGAGCCGGACGCCTATGCGGTCGTATTCAACGAGGACCGCGCCGAGTTCACCCGCCGCGACGGCGCGCTGACGACGACGCTGGAGGTGCTGGTGTCCGCCGAGGACGACGCCGAGGTGCGCCGCGTCACCCTCCTGAACGGCGGCCCGCAGGCGCGCGAGGTCGAGGTCACCTCCTATGCCGAGCTGGCGCTGTCGTCGCAGGCCGACGACGTGGCGCAGCCCGCCTTCTTCAAGCTGTTCGTCGAGACCGAGCACCAGGACGGCGTCCTGCTGGCCACCCGGCGCCGGCGCACGCCGGACGAGCCGGAAATCTGGGCTGCGCACTTCGCCGTCGTGGAAGGCGAGGCCATAGGCGGTGCGAGGTTCGAGACCGACCGCGCCCGCTTCCTCGGCCGCGGCCGGGGCATCCGCAACCCGGCGGCGATGATGGAGGGCACGGTCGGCAACGTGCTGGACCCGGTCTTCGCGCTGCGCCACCGCGTGCGGGTCCCGCCGGGCGGGATGGTGCGGGTGGCGTTCTGGACGGTGGTGGCCCCGACGCGGGCGGCGCTGCTGGACGGCGTGGACAAGCACCGCGACACCGACGCGTTCGGCCGGGCGGCGATGCTGGCGTGGACCCTGGCCCAGGCGCAGTTGCAGCACCTCGGCATCGCCGCCGCAAAGGCCGGCCTGTTCCAGCAGCTTGCCGGGCACGCCGTCTTCACCTCGCCCACGCTGCGCCCCCCGTCCGACGCCATCTGCCGGGGCGCCGGGCCGCAATCCGGGCTGTGGGGCCTCGGCGTGTCGGGCGACCTGCCCATCGTCCTGCTGCGCATCGACGACGACGAGGACATCGACGTCGCCCGCGAACTGCTGCAGGCGCAGGGCTACTGGCGCATGAAGGGCCTCGCCGTCGATCTGGTGATCCTGAACGAGCGGCAGTCCTCCTACGTCCAGGACCTGCAGATGGCGCTGGAAACCCTGGTCCGCACCGGCCAGTGGCAGCCCGGCAGGGACGGATCGGCGGGCCGCGTCTATGTGCTGCGGGCCGACCTGGTCCCCGCGGAGACGCAGGCGCTGCTGGCCGCCGTGGCGCGCGTGGTGCTGGTGGCCCAGCGCGGCAGCCTGTCCGATCAGGTCGAGCGGCGGGACGCGGCCCAGGCCCGGCCTGCCCCCCGGCGGGTTGCCGTACCCTGGGAGCCGCAGCCGCCACTGCCGGCGCCGAGGCTCGAGTTCCCGAACGGCCTCGGCGGCTTCGCGGAGGATGGCACGGAGTACATGACGACCCTGGGACCCGGCCAGGCGACGCCGGCGCCCTGGATCAACGTCATCGCCAACCCCCGCTTCGGCTTCCTCGCCTCGGCGGAGGGCGCGGGCTTCACCTGGTCCGCCAACAGCCGGGAGAACCAGCTCACCCCCTGGTCGAACGACGCGGTGACGGACCGGGCGGGCGAGGCGCTCTACATCCGCGACGAGGCAGCCGGCGCGGTCTGGACCCCAACGGCGCAGCCCATCCGCAACCCGGCCGGGACCTATATCGCCCGCCACGGCCGGGGCCGCAGCCGGTTCGAGCACGCGGCCTATGGGATCGCGGCCAGCCTGGAGCAGTTCGTCCCCCTCGACGCCCCGGTGAAGCTGTCGCGCCTGACGCTGCGCAACGGGTCGGGACGGCCGCGGCGGCTGGGCGTGACGGCCTACGTCGAGTGGGTGCTCGGCCCGTCGCGTACGGCGTCGCTGGCGTTCGTCCAGACCTGGATCGACCGGGAGACCGGCGCATTGTTCGCCCGCAATCCGTGGAACGCCGCGTTCGGGTCGCCCGTCGCCTTCATCGACCTCTGCGGCGCGCAAACGGAGTGGACCGGGGACCGCCGGGAGTTCATCGGCCGCAACGGCACCCTGGCGGACCCGGCGGCGCTCGCTGGAACGCTGCCATTGTCCGGCGCCACCGGCGCGGGCCTGGACCCCTGCGGCGCACTATCCGCCAAGGTCGATCTGGCCCCGGGCAGGACGGTCGAGGTCGTGGTCCTGCTCGGCGAGGCCGCATCGGTCGAGGAGGCGCGAAGCCTCGTCCGGCACTACCGGGCGGCGGACCTGGACGCCGTGCAGGCGGAGGTCGCCGCGTTCTGGGACGGCGTGCTCGGCGGCGTGCAGGTGCGCACGCCGGACCGGGCGATGGACATCATGCTCAACGGCTGGCTGCTGTACCAGACGCTGGCCTGCCGGGTGTGGGCGCGCGCGGCGTTCTACCAGGCCAGCGGCGCCTACGGCTTCCGCGACCAGTTGCAGGACGGCATGGCGCTGGCGGCCTCGGCGCCGGGGCTGACGCGCGAGCACCTGCTGCGCGCGGCGGCCCGGCAGTTCCCGCAGGGCGACGTGCAGCACTGGTGGCTGCCGCACTCCGGCCAGGGCGTCCGCACCCGCATCTCCGACGACCGCGCCTGGCTGGCGTTCACCGCCGCACAGTATGTCGGCGCCACCGGGGACGCCGCGGTGCTGGACGAGGCCGTGCCGTTCCTGGAGGGCCAGGACCTCAAGCCGGACCAGCACGACGCCTTCTTCCTGCCGACGGCGTCCGAGCGGGTGGCGCCCCTGTTCGAGCACTGCGCCCTGGCGCTGGATGCCAGCCTGGCCGTGGGCCGCCACGGGCTGCCGCTGATGGGCACCGGCGACTGGAACGACGGGATGAACCGTGTCGGCGAGGGCGGACAGGGCGAGAGCGTCTGGCTCGGCTGGTTCCTGCATGCGGCGATCGGGGCGTTCGCGCCGCTGGCGGAGGCGCGCGGCGAGCTGGCGCGGGCGGCGGCCTGGCGGGCGTATGCCGCCGGGCTGCAGGCGTCGCTGGAGCGGGAGGCGTGGGACGGGGACTGGTACCTGCGGGCCTTCTTCGACGACGGCACGCCGCTCGGCTCGGCCGCCAGCGAGGAGTGCCGCATCGACTCGATCGCGCAGTCCTGGGCGGTGCTGTCGGGCGCGGCGGCGCCAGGGCGGGCGGACCAGGCCATGGCGGCGTTGCAGTGCGACCTGATCCGCCCCGCGGACAAGCTGGCATTGCTGTTCACCCCGCCGTTCGACCGCACGCCGCTCGATCCCGGCTACATCAAGGGCTACCCGCCCGGCGTGCGCGAGAACGGCGGCCAGTACACCCACGCCGCGATGTGGTCGGTGCTGGCGTTCGCCAAGCGTGGCGAGGGCGGCAAGGCGGCCGGGCTATTTGCGCTGCTCAACCCCATCGGGCATTCCAGCAGTCCCGCAGGCATGCAGCGTTATAAGGTGGAGCCGTACGTCGTCGCCGCCGACGTCTATGCGGCGCCGCCGCATGTCGGGCGGGGCGGCTGGACCTGGTACACGGGATCGGCCGGTTGGATGCAGCGGGCGGGGATCGAGGGCATCCTCGGGGTGCGGGTGCAGGCCGGCGTCCTGCACCTCGATCCCTGCATCCCCAAGGAGTGGCCCGGCTTCGAGGTGCTGCTGCGGCACGGGTCGGCGCGCTACAGGATCAGGGTCGAGAACCCGGATGGCGTCGAGCGTGGGATCGCCGCCGCCGCCCTGGACGGCAGCGCCGCCGCGGAACGGCCGTTGTACCTCCATCTTGTTGACGACGGCGCATTGCATCAGGTTGAGGTGCGGCTTGGCCCCCTGGTTCCGGCCGTGGAGGAGCAACCGATGCCCGAAGCAGCCCCGGCTTGACGGCCCGCATCAGCCCACTGGCCGGCCATCCCGTCGGACCGGCGCAACTGGTCGATGTGCCGCGGCTGGTGACCGCCTACTTCACCATCGCGCCCGACCCGGCGGTGGCGTCGCAGCGGGTCGCCTTCGGCACGTCGGGCCACCGCGGGTCCTCGTTCAACGCCACGTTCAACGAGGCGCACATCCTGGCGGTCAGCCAGGCCGTCTGCCAATACCGCAAGCAGGCCGGCACGGACGGGCCGCTGTTCATCGGCATCGACACCCACGCGCTGTCCCGCCCCGCCCTGGCCACCGCGCTGGAGGTATTCGCCGCCAACGAGGTCGAGGCGTTCATCGACGAGCACGACGGCTTCACCCCGACGCCGGTGATCTCGCACGCGATCCTGGCCTACAACCGGGGCCGTACGGCGGGCCTAGCCGATGGGGTGGTCATCACCCCGTCGCACAACCCGCCGGAGGATGGCGGCTTCAAGTACAATCCGCCGCATGGCGGACCGGCCGGCACGGCGGTCACGGCAGCCATCGAGGGCACGGCGAACGCCTTGCTGGAGGCGGGCCTGGCCGGCGTGCGGCGCTGCGGCCAGGCGGTCCGCTCCCCCCATGTACATCACCGGGATTACATCGGACCCTATGTCGCGGACCTCGCCGCGGTCGTGGACATGGAGGTGGTGCGCGCCTCCGGCGTCCGGATCGGCATCGACCCGCTGGGCGGGGCCAGCGTCGCGTACTGGCCCCGGGTCATCGAACGCTACGGCATCGCGGCGACGGTCGTCAGCGATGCCGTCGATCCCGCCTTCGGGTTCATGACGGCCGACTGGGACGGGCGGATACGCATGGACCCGTCCTCGCCCTACGCCATGGCGCGGCTGCTCGGCATGGCGGGACGGTTCGACGTTGCCTTCGCCAACGACCCGGACGCCGACCGGCATGGCATTGTAGCCGGGCCGGGTGGGCTGATGAACCCGAACTGCTACCTGGCCGCTGCCGTCCACGCGCTGTTCGGCAACCGGCCGGGCTGGGGCGGCAGCTGCGCGGTGGGCAAGACCATGGTCAGCAGCGGCATGATCGACCGCGTCGCCGCGAGCCTGGGCCGCGGGTTGGTCGAGGTGCCCGTGGGGTTCAAGTGGTTCGTCGAGGGACTGCTGGGCGGCACGCTGGGATTTGGCGGGGAGGAAAGCGCGGGCGCGTCGTTCCTGCGGCGGGACGGCACCGCCTGGACGACGGACAAGGACGGCCTGATCCTCGGCCTGCTGGCGGCGGAGATGACGGCGCGGACGGGACAGGACCCGAGCCGGGTGTATGACGGGCTGACACATGGCCTGGGGCGGTCGTTCTATGCACGGATCGACGCGGCTGCGACGGCGCAGCAGAAGGCCTTGTTGTCCAAGCTGTCGCCGGGCCAGGCCGGGCTGACCGAGCTTGCCGGCGAGCCGGTCCGCGCCAAGCTGACCAGCGCGCCAGGCGGTGAGCCGTTCGGCGGATTGAAGGTGGTTGCGGACAGCGGCTGGTTCGCCGCGAGGCCGTCGGGCACGGAGGATGTTTACAAGCTTTATGCCGAGAGCTTTCGGGATGCGGAGCACTTGGCGCAGATTCAGCAGCAGGCGCAGGACACCATAGCCCAGGTGTTCGACCAAGTGTGAGCTAGAGCTGTTTGTTCAGCGCGGAGGTGGCAGCCCTGTCTGTAAGGATGGGCATACAAATATGGTTCTCCCGCACTTGCCGTGCTGTCGTTGCAGGATCGAATGAGCACTTAAGGAGGTCCCCCTTGTTGAAGGTCTTCCTTGCCTACGCGCGTATTGCCCCTGATCCCCGCCGGCTTTGCCGTCGTGG
>JAABUX010000965.1_pt1 | contig 45852 bp, 45 predicted proteins | sample 5561851 | NCBI WGS metagenome assembly JAABUX01 (sample SAMN10711883, study PRJNA513361) | rock metagenome | isolation source: Antarctica rocks | place: Antarctica: Victoria Land, Richard Nunatak red sandstone | collected 2016-01-03 | reverse complement strand
GGGTCAGATCGAGGCAGGTCCGGGGCATGGGGTGACCTTCCGTGAAGAAATGGCGAAGAGATTTGGAGAACGCATCGACGCCCTCCGTTGTACGAAATTTTCCACCGACATTCGAGACGCTCACCCGGACCGCCCGGCCGTCGGGCCGGCGTTTGCCTTCGGGCCGGTCGGGGCCATAAGATGGGTGCCCATGCCGATGTCGCCCGCCCGCCCGGCCGGGGGCGACCGTCGGCGAGCCCGCACCCCCGAACGGAGGCCGTCCCCAGATGCCCGGGTCGATCCCCAGTCTCGTCGTCGCCGTCGTGGCCGCCTGCCTCGCCTGGCCCACCCAGGCGCCCGGGCCCGGGGCCGGGGCCGATCCCCCGCCGACGCCCGCCGCCCGCGAGACGCCCGGCCTCCGGGCGACGCAGGTGACCATCGCCATCGAGCGGGATCGGACCCGTCGCCAGTTCCGGGCGACGGTCATGGCCTCGCGGGACGGCACGATCACCGTGCTGACGGCCGCCCACTGCCTCTCGCCCGCCGACGCGGACGGCCCGGCGCTGCTGCTCCTGGACGGCGAGACCCTGGAGGGGACCGTCCTCTCGGTCGCGCGCAATCCCGCGTACCGGGTCAACCCGGGCCGCGAGATCCCCGGCCCCGACAACGCCGTGGCCCGGCTCCGGTTCCGCCCGGCCAACGGGCCCGCGGTCGACGCCTTCCGGGCGATCCGCCCGGCCCCCGCGCTCGCGGCGAACACCTACCCGGACCCCGGCGGCCGGGCCGTGGCCGTCCGGATGATCGACGCCCACGGGGTCGAGCACGCCGTCAAGGCCGGCAACTTCTCCAACCCCCGCTGGCTGGAGTGGGGGCCGGCCTACAAACCGATCCCCGGCGACTCCGGCGGCGGGGTCTTCGTCGTCCGCCCCGGCCCCGACGGCCAGGCCCGACCGGTCCTGATCGGGATCATCGTCGGCCGGGACGACCTGGGCGGGGGGGCCTCGCTCGTCGCCCGCGACATGCGCTGGCTCGCCGAGGCCCTGCCGCGTTGAGTCGAAGGGCCACCCGGGATCGGTCACGGACGATGCCCGATCCCGTCTTCACCCATCACCCATCCGTCACCCATCCCCGCTCCCGTCAGTGCGGCACCACGACCGCCCCCGCCGGGTTGGGAGCGGGGCCGACGCGGAGGGGCGTCGGCTCGCTGGTGGCCATGAAGATATTCTCGTGCTGGACGAACGCCTCCAGGCCCAGCTCGCGGCCGAACCGCTCCAGCTCGGCGCGGACGACTCCGGGCTCGAGGTCGTGCGGCAGGAACGCCTCCATCACCAGCGAGAACCGGGCGGCCTCGGCCCGGGCGTGGAGGTCGACGATGTTCACGCCCAGCCGGGTCAGGCAGCCGGAGATCCCGTGGATGTTGCCCGGGTGGTCCGCGCCCAGCACGGTCAGGATGAACCGCTCGCCGTTGGGAACGGGCGGCCGGGCCTTCCCCCCCGCCGCCGGCATCACCGCGACCGTCAGGCCGAACGGCCCGCCCCGCTCGGTGATCGCCGAGGCCAACCGCTCGGGCACCCGGGCCTCGTCGAACTCGACGGCCAGGATGATCGTGAAGTAATCCCGCATGACCGTCTGGCTCAGCTCGAGGATGTTCCCGCGGAGGTCGCGCAGGGTCCCCGTCACCGAATGGACGATCCCCACCCGGTCCGCCGCCGTCACCGTCACGATATAGGTATGCATCTTCCGCCCGGATTCAGGACGCCGGCTTCCACGACTCGCCGATCCCCCCAGCATACGCATCGGGCCGGGTTTCGGCCACGCGGCAGGGTCGATCGGCCCTCGGGTCGGCCGATCGAGAGGCATGGCCCACCCCTCCCATTCAAACCTCCACGGCCTCCACCTTCGGCCCGGCCCCGGCGGCGACGGCCAGGGCGAGCCAGCCCAGGATCAGGAAGACGCCGCCGATGGGCGTGATCGCGCCGAGCCAGCGGATTCCGGTGAGGGCCAGGGCGTAAAGGGTCCCGGAGAAGATCAGGGTGCCGATCAGGAAGGACCAGCCGGCGAAGGACAGCGAGGCGCCCGTCCTGCCCATCAGGGCGAGCAGGCCGACGGCGAGGAGGGCCAGGGCGTGGTACATCTGGTACTTCGCCGCGGTCTCGAAGACTTCGAGGGCCCGGGCGTCCATCCTGTCCTTGAGGCCGTGGGCGCCGAACGCCCCGGCGGCGACGGCCAGGCCCCCGAGCATGGCACCGAGGCGCAACCAGGTCGATCCGCTCATGGTTCCGGTCCTTTGGGTCTCAAAGCAGGGCGGGGCGGGCGGCCGGTGCGTCGTCGCGGCGGAGGGCCAGGGCGCGGGCCTCGGCGGCGAGGAAGAGGGAGCCGGTCACGCAGATCAGCCCCCCGGGGGGCGTCAGGCGGCGGGCGAGGGCGAGGGCCTCGGCGGGGCCGGCGGCCAGGTGGACGGCCCGGTCGTCGAGGGCCCGGATCGCGTCGGCGATCTCCTCGGGCGGGATGGCCCGGGCGTTCTCGACGTAGCGGGTCGCGATCACGACCTCGGCCAGGGGGAGGAGGGCCTGCAACTGGCCGGCCATGTCCTTGTCGCGGGTGGTGCCGAAGACCAGGGTCCGGGGGACCGGGGGGAGGCAGGTCCGCAGGGTCTCGGCCAGGGCCCGGGCCGAGGCGACGTTGTGGGCGCCGTCGACGACCAGCCAGGGGTCCTCGCCCAGGACCTCGACGCGGGCGGGCCAGGTGAGGCCGGCGAAGCCCCGGGCCACGGCGTCGGGGCCGACGGCGAACAGCCCGCGATCGGCCAGGGCGTCGAGGGCCGCCAGGGCGACGGCGGCGTTGTGCCCCTGGTGCTCGCCGAGCATCGGCAGGTCGACGGCGGGCCAGTCGCGGGCCCAGGTCCGGACGGCGACCCGGCCCGGCGTAGGGCGGGACACCGGCGGCCGGGGGGGCCGGTACTCGTAGGAGAAGTCGACGTCGACCTCGCGGAGCCGGGCGCCCCGGAGCCGGGCGGCCCGGCGGATCGCCTCGCGGGCCTCGTCGCCCCGGACCCCGCTGACGACGGGCCGGCCCCGCTTGAGGATGCCCGCCTTCTCGCCGGCGATGGCCCCCAGGGTCGAGCCGAGCTGGCGGGTGTGGTCGAAGGAGATCGTGGTGAGGATCGCCAGGGCCGGCCGGATCACGTTGGTCGAGTCGAGCCGGCCGCCCATCCCCACCTCCAGGACCACCGCCCCGGCCCCACGTCGGGCGAAGTGGAGCAGGCCCATCGCCGTGGTGACCTCGAAGAAGGTCGCCCCCCGCCGGCCATAGTGCGGGTCGGTCGCGTCGAGGGCGTCCACCGCGGGCCGGACGGCGTCGACCAGCGCGACCAGCTCGTCGGCGGTCGCCTCGCGGCCGTCGACCCGGAATCGCTCCTCCAGGCGGTGCAAGTGCGGCGAGCAGAACAGGCCGGTCCGCACGCCCGAGGCCGAGAGCGCGGCGGCGAGCATCGCGGCGGTCGAGCCCTTGCCCTTGGTCCCGGCCACGTGGACGATCCGGAGCGCCTCGTGCGGGTCGCCCAGGCGGCGGAGGAGCCGGCGCATCCGCCCCAGCCGCAGCTCGGACGTCCCCCGGGGCATCCCGAGCCGCTCGTAGTTGAGCCGACCGTAGAGGTAATCGAGGCTGGCCTGGTAGTCGTCGGGCATGGAGTCGGCGGGCCGGGGTGGGTGCGAGGGACGGGCTCGGGGGTTCAGGGCGACGGGCCTTCGGGGTCGGCGAGCAGGCTGCCGACCCGGGCGCGGAGGTCGGCCAGCGGGACGCCCTTGACCAGATAGTCGGCCGCGCCCATCTCGAAGCATTCCAGGCGGGTGTCGGCGTCGCCCAGGCTGGAGAGCATCAGGATCTTCAGGGCCGACGACGCCGGGTCGTGCCGGAGCGATTCGAGGACCTCGAAGCCGTTGACCTGCGGCATCCAGACGTCCAGGATCAGCAAGTTGGGCCGGTGCCGGCGGACCAGCTCGAGCGCCTCGCGACCGCCGGGCGCCTCCCAGACGGTATGGCCGGCCGAGCGGAGGCAGGGGGCGTAGATGGCCCGGAGGTCCTCGTCGTCGTCGGCCAGAACGATCGAGGCCATCGCGATTTCGCCTATCCTGATCCGGGTCGCGCAACCGACCCCGGGCCCGCCTCCCGATCGAGAGTTCAGGATACCCCGATGCGCAACCCGCCGCCAGATGGCCGCCCGGAAAGACGGACGCCGCCGGCCCGGGGGGGTCGACGGCGTCGCGGGTGGATTCTCCTCGACCCGATCCCGAAGGGCGTCGGATCAGGCGGTCTGCCAGGTCTTCTTGACCTCGTCGCACGGCTTGGAGAGGTGGACCTTGGTGTCGACCGTGGCCACCATCGAGGCCGGGATGAGGTGGTGCTGGCCGTCCTCGGAGTCGCTCTTGGTGAGCTTGATCTGGTCGCCGAGGACGTGGTCGACGGTCCCGACGTGCATGCCCTTGGAGCAGACGACTTCCATGTGTTCCTCGATGTTTTCGCTCACGGTGCTCATCGTTGGCTCCCCTGAAGTGGCCGGCTGGAGAGTGGGCCCGGTCGGGCGGACGGGAGCGTCGACTACGCAAGGGGCATGCCGACCCGGCCAAGGGCGGCAGTCGCCGATCGAGGCGCCGCGCCCCCTCAAATCAAGGCAGGACGCGACGGCCGACCGCCGCATTCAGCCCGGCCTGGGCCCCCCGGAGCCGTGCGGCCGCCTCGACCCGGAGCCGGGCCGCGTCGTCGGCCTGGCCGATGAACGCGAGCAGGCTCGCCAGGTCACGCCCGCCCCCGAGGTACTCCGCCCGGGCCAGGTCGCGGGACTTACGGGCATCGACATCGACCATCGCCGCCCTCCGCACCACCTCGCCCGACCGCTCGCATTCGCGGTGGGCGTGCCAGACCTCCCGGGCGACCTGACGCTCCAGGGCCGATTGCTGGCCTTGCGACTGCGCGACGTTCAACTTTGCCCGCTGGACATCCCCTTGATTTACCCGATCGAGGGGCAGAGGGACGGTCAAATCCAGCGTGTAGGAGGTCGGGCTCTTGGGATCGGGCGGGGTATTCAACCAGAAGGTGTAGGGCTGTTGGAGGACGTAGAAGTCCGGCAGCCGGTCGGCGCGTCGCTGCCTGAGGTCGGCCTCGGCCCGGTCGAGTCCGAGCCGGACGGCCGCCAGGTCGGGGCGATGGGCCATCGCGTCGGCGGTCAAGACTTCCGCCGACGGCAGGGTGGCCCAACCTTCGAGTTCACCGAGGACGTCGAGGCCGGCGGCCTCGACCCCGGGCAGCTTGAGGGCCGCGGCCAGGGCACGGAGGGCCCGGTCGAGCGACCCGGCCGCCCGGTCGCGCCCCGACGCCGCGGCGGACCTCGCCTCGCCGGCTCGACGGGCCTCGTCCGACCCCGGGGCGCCCCCCTCGACCGCATCCGTGAGCCGGCCGGACTCCTCGGCGGATTCGCGGCGGAGCCGGTCCAGGTCGCGGGCCGTCAGGGCGTCGACGAAAGCCCGAGACGCCCCTTCGACCCGGAGGCGGACGGCGTCCAGGTACTGGGCCTCGGTCACGACCCGGGCCCGGTTCGCCGACGCTTTCCTCGCCCGCCGCTTGGCCGAGAAGTCGAGGGGACGGCTGATGTTGACGTCGTACTGGGTCTGGCCGCCGGGACGGACCTGGGCGAACTCGCCGAAGGGGACGAGCTGGGCATCGGCGTAGAAGACCGGGTTGGCCCGGAGGCCGGCGGTGAGCCCGTCGGCCCGGGCCTGGGAGACCTCGAAGCGGGCGGGCGAGACGTCGGGATCTTCCCGGAGCATCCGCTCGATGGCCGCGTCGAGGGTCAACCCGAGTCGAGCCGGGGCGGCGACGGGGCCGGGTCCCTCCGGGCGGCGGATCAGCTCCGGCGCGAGGGGGACCTCCTCGGCCGGGGCTTGGACGGTCCCGGCCTCCGTCGGCCCGGCCGGGCGGTCGGCTCCCCCTTGTTGGGCGAGCACCCCCGCGGCGACGGCGACCTGGAGCCCGGCCAGGAGGGCCGCCGCCTTCCATTTCGAGAAGGAGATGGCGCGCGAGACCCCTTCGGCGAGCCCGGCGACGGCGGCCGACGGCGCCCCCTGGCCGCGGGCGAACCGCGAGGCGGCCCGGGCCGACGGGCCGACCAGCCGGGCGGGGACGGCCCAGGCCGGCGCGGCGGCCCCGGCGATGGCGGGCACGGCCAGCCCTCGGCGAGCGAGCCGGACCCGGAGGGCCCGGCGGGCGCGGGCCAGCCGGCCCCGGACGGTCGGCTCGGTCACGCCGAGGTGGCGGGCGGCGAGGTCGTAGGTCATCCCCTGGAAGTAGCAGAGCACGACCGCCGATCGGCACGCCTCGGGCAGCCGCGCGACCTCCTCGTGGAGCAGGGCCCGGGCCCCGTCGCCCGGCCCGTCGCCCGGCTCGGGCGAGCCCGACGAGGCTTCCGCCGCCCGCCGCTCGTGGCGTCGCCGCCGCTGGGCCTGCCCCCGGGCCTTGCGGGCCACGCGGTGCGCGACCCCATAAAGCCAGGGACCCAGCGCCTCCGGCCGGCCGATCGAGCCCGCCTTCCGCGCCAGGACCAGGAACGTCGCCTGGAACGCATCCTCGGCCGAATGGCGGTCGCCCAGGACGTCCAGGCCGACCCGGAGGACCATCGGCCCGTGCCGCTGCACCAGCGCCTCGAAGGCGGCCTCGGCCGCCTCGCCCGGCCGGTCGACGAACCGCGCGACGAGCTGGGCGTCGCCCAAGCCGCCGACCGCCCCTTGCTCGCAGAGGGTCCGGATCGCCCGGGCGACCCCGACCTCAAGACGTCCGCTCGCCATGACTCGTCGCTCCTTGACTTGACGGCTCCCGACCACGCCTGTACTGCCCGGCCGGGGGCCGGCCCTCACGCCTTTCTCGCGGACGCGGACGGGCCCTCCGGGCTGCGGCTCAGCCCGCGGCGAAGGAGGGGCGACAGCCGAGGGGGCCGGCCCGGGCCCGGGCCTCCGCCTCGATCGATCGCCGCTGGCGGGCCAGCTCGTCGGCGTAGGGCGGGTGGATCGGGCGATGGCCGGCGGCGTCGGCGTAATCCCAGAGGCCGTTGTGGCAGTGGCGGTCGTTGTCCCAGCCGGGGAAGTCGACGATCGGATAGAGGCAGAGGCCCGCGACGTCCACCCCGTCGCGGAGGGCGGCGCGGACCTCCTCGCCGACGGCCCGGAGCCAGCCGGCGCGGGCGTCCCCCTCGGTCCCGGTCTCGGCGACGAAGACGGGCCGGCCGTAGCGGTCGGCGACCTCGCGGAGGATCTCGCGGAACGGGCGGTAGCCGGCGTGGTCGGGCTCGATCGTCGTCCCGTCGGCGGCCCCGCCGTTGTAGATCCACTGGTTCCAGGGGTAGTAGTTCACCCCGATGACGTCGAGGTATTCCGGCCGGCCGCCCAGCTCGGGGAATAGCCGGCCCCCGAGCATGTCCCAGGCCTGGTACTGGGCCAGGCGATAGGCCTCGGCCAGCGGGGCCTCCCCGGGCCGGTCGGGGTGGGCGATCACGTGGAAGACCGGATCGACCTGCGCGATCCGGGTCCCGGGCGCGATCGACCAGACGGCCTCGATCGCCGCGATGGCCGCCGCCACGAGCCGGACCTTCAGCTCGTGGCCGCGCGACCGGGCGAAGGGGTTGATCTCGGCGACCTCGCCCCCCTTCCAGGCCAGGAACGAGATCTCGTTCACGGGCGCGACCCAGGGCGTCTCGGCCGACTCGGCGGCCAGGACCCCGGCGAACGCCCGGGCCAGGCGGCCGAACCGCGGGGCGAAGTCGGGGCCGAAGATGTCGAGGTCGTCGGGCCAGCCGTAATGGAGGAGGTCCCAGATCACCTGGACGCCCGACCGCCGCGCGGCGCGGAGGATCGGCCGGACGGTGGCGAAGTCGAACCGCCCCGGGGTCGGCTCGATCAGGTGCCAGCGGACCCCCTCGCGGACGGCCCGGATGCCGTGGTCGCCGAGCCGTGCGTAGTCCTCGGCGACGAAGCGGTCGTGCGCCGTCGCCGCGACCATGTCCAGGCGACGGCCGCCGGCGAGGCGATGGGTCGAGCACTCGAAGCCGCCGAGGAAGAAGCTCCGGAAGAGGGGTCCGTCAGACAAGGGGGGATCTCCTGCGCCGAGGGATGCGGGGGGCCCGCGTCGGGGGGAGGCGATCCGACCCCGCCGCACTTACCGCGCCATCCGCCCCCGGTCAGCGGCGGGCTTCGAGGACGACCTCGATCCCGTCGGCGGGGCGGAGCGTCATCGTCGGCAGGGGGACGACCCGGGCGGGGTGGGTGACGCGGGGGCGGAACTCGCGGGCGATCGTCGCCAGCAGGAGGGTCGTCTCCATCATCGAGAAGGCGTTGCCGATGCAGATCCGCGGCCCGCCGCCGAACGGGAAGTAGGCGTAGCGGTGGATCTTCCTGGCCAGGCCGTTCTCCCACCGCTCGGGGCGATAGGCCAGGGGGTCGTCGAAGAACCGGGGGTCGCGGTGGATCACCCACTGGCTCATGTAGAGCGTGGTCCCGGGGGCGATCGGGTGGCCGCCGACCTCGGTGGGCTCGATCGCCTCGCGGCCGAGCAGCCAGACCGTGGGATAGAGCCGGAGGGCCTCGGTCACGACGTGCTCGGTGTAGGCCAGCCGGGGGAGGTCGTCGAAGGTGGGCGGGCGGTCGGGCAGGACCGCGTCGAGCTCGGCGTGGAGCCGGGCCTCGACCTCGGGGTGGGTCGAGAGCAGGAGCCAGATCCAGGCCAGGGTGTTGGCGGTGGTCTCGTGGCCGGCGATGAAGAGGGTCATCGCCTCGTCGCGGAGCTGCAAGTCGGTCATCCCCCGGCCGCCCCCCTCGGCGTCCTGGGCGTGCAGGAGCATCGAGAGCAGGTCGCCCCGGTCCTCGCCCGAGGCCCGGCGGGCGGCGATGATCTCGTAGATGATCCGGTCGAGCCGCCGCTTGGCCCGGCCCAGCCGGAGGTTGACCGGGGTGGGGACGAATTCGGGCAGGCGGATCAGCTTGCCGACCCGGGCGGTGAAGCTGCGCAGGAGCAGCTCCATCGCCGCGCCGGCCTCGGCCGTGTCGCCGGAGACGTCGGCGTCGAAGAGGCACTTGGCGACGACCTCCAGGGTCAGCCGCATCATGTCGTCCTGGACGTCGCGGACCTGGCCGTCGGCCCAGCCCCGGAGCATCCGCCCGGCCAGCTCGACCATGACCGCCCCGTGCGCCGCGACCCGCTCGCGGTGGAACGCCGGCTGGGCCAGCCGCCGCTGGCTCCGCCAGAAGTCCCCCTCGCTGGTCAGGAGGCCGTTGCCGAGCGTCGCCTTGGCGATCCGGAGCGCGAAGTGCTTGATGAACTGGCGGTTGCGCGTGACCAGGACCTCCTCGACCAGGTCCGGGTGGTTGACCAGGACCATCCGCCGGTGCGCGAACCGGAAGGTGACGACGTCGCCGTACTTCCGCGAGCACTCGGTGAGGAACCCGAGCCGGTCGGCCGAGAAGTCGCGGAGGCTCCCGCCGAGCCAGCGGCCCCTGGGGCCGGGGATCGCCGACGGTCTGTCGAGGGTGGTGCTCATCGGGGCATGCTAACCGCGGGACGGCCCGGAGTTCCAGCGGGTCCGCCCCCGAGCCCCCGAATCGATTCGGGCTAGGCGCCCCCGGGTTGCCCGATCCGCCCGGGGCATCGTATAGTTGAAGAAGTCGAGAAGTAACGGAAGGATGGCCGATGCCGCGTCCCGTCGCCTGGCTACTCCTGATCCTCGCCTTCGCCGGCCCGCTGCTCGTCCACGCGGAGGCGGCCGAGGATCTCGAACGCTTCCTGATCGAGTCGGGCGACCGCTGCGAGATCGAGCCCCCCGACGGCGGCGTCGGCGATACTCCCGTCGAGGTCTCGGCCTGGCGAGTCGGCCCGACGGCGGACTCGCCCCACTTCGACATCCCCGCGCTCGACACCTCCGCCACGTCCTCGCCCCACGGCCTCCTCTCGCGAGACCCACGCCTGGGGCGACGTCGCGGGCCCGGCCCTCTGCGGCCGCACCCGACGACCCCGCGGCGCCATGCGCTGCTCGAACATTTCCTGATTTGAAGCGGGCGGGTTCCTCTCCGAGCCCATCGGAGTCGATCGGACCGGGCGGGCCGCCCTCGGCCCCGCCCGGGCGCGTCCACACCCCATAACACCCCCGCCCCATTCAGGAAATCGGAGCAAGCCCATGACTTCCCGGACCGCGCCGCGGCGCGCCCGCGGCTTCACCTTGATCGAGCTCCTCGTCGTCATCGCGATCATCGCCGTGCTGGTGGGACTGCTCCTGCCGGCGGTCCAGGCGGCCCGCGAGGCGGCGAGGCGGGCCCAGTGCATCAACAACCTCAAGCAGATCGGGCTGGCGATGGCGAACTACGAGCAGTCGCTGAAGGTCCTGCCGCCCGGCTATGTGTCGAACTTCGACGCCCTCGGCAACGACACCGGGCCGGGCTGGGGCTGGTGCGCGATGATCCTCCCCCAGTTCGAGCAGCAGTCGCTCTTCAACTCAGTCAACTTCGGCCTCGGGGTCGAGGCCCCGGCGAACTCGACGGCCCGGGTGGTCCAGATCTACGGCCTGCTCTGCCCGTCCGAGGCCGCCCCGCCCTCGTTCACGGCCTCGGCGCGCGACCTCGGGACCGGGGCGGTGACCCGGGACATCTGCCAGCTCGCCCGGTCGAGCTACGTCGGGATGAACGGCACCAGCGAGCCCGGCCCCGACGGCGAGGGCGTCCTGTTCCGCGACAGTGGCGTGGCCCTCCGCGACGTGCTCGACGGCACCACCCAGACGATCTTCGTCGGCGAGCGGGCCCACGCCCTGGGCGACGCCACCTGGGCGGGCGCCGTCACCGGCGCCGTGATGTACCCGAACGCCGGGAGCAACGTCGGCCGGCCGATCACCGAGCTGGCCCCCGGGCTGGTCCTGGGCCACGCGGGCGAGCGGGTCGGGCCGGGCGACACGAAGTCGGAGGTCAACCAGTTCTACAGCCTCCACTCCGGCCGGGGGGCCCACTTCCTCTTCGGCGACGGCCACGTCTCGTTCTTGAGATCGACGATCAATTACAAGACCTTCTACGCTCTGACGACCCGCGCCGGCGGCGAGGTGGTCTCGGCCGACTCCTACTGACACCGGATCGAGGGACCATTCATGCGAATCAAGATGTGGATGCCGGCCGCCGTGCTGATGGCGGCGGCCTGCGGCTGCGGCGAGGAGGTCGAGCACCTCGAGCCGGTCGCGCTCGACCGGTTGCCGGAGGGCGTGCTGGAGGCGGCCGGCAAGTCGCTGCCCGACGTCAAGTTCGACCGGGCGCGGAAGGCCAAGTTCAACGGCCAGGACGCCTTCGAGGTCATCGGCAAGGACAAGCGCGGCAAGACCCGTGAGGTCGAGGTCTCGACCTCGGGGAAGGTCCTGGACGTCGAGTAGTCCCCGATCGCGGCCGGGCCGGGCCGGGTGCGGCCCGGCCTTCACCAGCCCATCGTCCCCTTGTCCCCCTTGAAGGGGCCGACGACCTCGGCGGTGATCCAGCCGCCGTAGAAGTCGCCGGGCTGGGAGCGGACGACCTCGCCGTCGACGGTGCATTCGTCGACCCGGCTGGGGTAGAAGGCGAGGTGGTCGCGGAGGGCCTCGAAGGAGGCGGTGGGGTCGGGGTACGACCAGGCGGCGTCGGGGGACCGGCGGTCGCCGACCTTCAGGGCGTGGTAGCGGGCCCGCCCCTTCCACTCGCAGAAGGTCGAGCGGGACGAACGCTCGCAGAACCGGGCGTCGACGTCCGCGGGCGGGATGTAGTAGACCGGCGGGTGGCTGGTCTCCAGGACCCGGAGGGCCCGCGAGGTCTCGGCGACGACCTCGCCGTTGAAGGTGACGCGGACCAGCTTCGCGGAGGTTTCGAGGCGAGGGGGGCGCGGGTAGTCCCAGACCGACTCCTGCCCGGGGCCCGGCTCGATCCGTCGGGGGTTCATCGCGGCTCACCTGCTTTCTTCGGTGCTCGAGGGGGTGGAGGGGCGGTCGTCGGCGGCGACCCGGCCGCCGATCAGGCCGGAGATCGCGTCGCGACGCGAGAAGAAGAGGAAGTGGTCCTCGTCGGGGAAGACCCGGTAGTCGACCGCGGCCCCCTGGCGGCGGAGGAGGTCGACGGCGGGGTCGACGGTGGACCGGGGGACGTTCCGGTCGCGACCGCCCTGGAGGACCAGGATCGGCCGGCCTCGCCAGCCGTTGACGTATCCGGGGGCGGCCAGCTCGTCGAGGTGCATCGTCGGCGAGACGTAGATCAGGGCCCGATACCGGTCCGGATGGGCCGAGCCCGAGCGGGTGACGCCGACGCCGCCGTCGGAGATCCCGCCGAGATAGACGCGGTCGGGGTCGATCGGCCAGCGAGCCGAGGCGTCGAGCCGGGCCCGCTCGACGGCCTCGACCCCGCCCTCGCCCCAGAAGCCGCAGCCGAAGGTCGGGCAGAGGACCGCGCAGCGATGCTCCTCGGCGAACGGCCGGAGGGCCCAGGGGAGGACCTGGAAGTTGCCGCCGTTGCCGTGGAGGAACACCAGGAGCCCCAGCCGCTCGCCAGGCCGGGGCTCGGGAACATAGGCGAAGGAGTGCCCGGAGTCGAAGCCCACCCCGAGGAGTTCCCGGGCCGCGAAGTGCGTGACCGGCCCCAACCCCCGCGCCTCGGGGTCGGCCTCGATCGAGCGGTACAGCCCCATCGTCGCCTCGCGGATCGCCCGGCCCCAGCCCCGGCCCGCGACCGGCATCAGCCGCGTCGCCAGGGTCACGCCGAGCTTGACCTGGTCGACCTCCGGCAGGAGGTTCGCCGGCGAGTACCGGGGGACCGACGCCTCGCCCGTGGCCCGCGAGACGAGCCCGGTCGATCGCGCCGGCCGCGTCGCGGTCGAGGGGGTCCCCCGCGCCAGCGCGAGGCCCAGGCCCGCCGCGGTCGCCAGGGCCAGGGCCCCCGCCGCCCCCCACGGCCGGGCGGGGGCCCGCCAGAGCAGGGCCACGCCGCAGGACGCCGCCCCCAGGACGGCCGCCGCGACCCCGCCGAAAAGTCGCCCCGACCGCGTCTCGGCCACGAAGATCAGCAGCGAGACCGGCCCCAGGCCCAGCACGCCCAGTGCCGCGACCAGGACACCCAGAACCCGCCGCGCCGCACGGCGGGCCTCGACCCGACCCGGCTTGTCCATCTTCGCCCTCGAGGTTCGGCGTGCCGGATCATCGGGAAGTCGGGCGGATGAGGGGCCGTCCGGGATCGAAGCCGTATCCTGAATGATGGTTCATGGCCGATCATCGCTCGGCCATCTGTCATCACTCCATGCCGCCCTTGAGAGCGATCCCCGGATGACCACCGGGCTCCGGGTCGCGGGCCGCGAGCCCTCGGCCCTCGATCGCGTCCTCCGCCGTCGCGGGCTCGGCGGCCCCCGGGGGCAGGAGGTCGAGGCCTTCGAGGAAGTCGGGCGGGTGGTCGCGGCCGGCGCGGTCGCCCTCCCAGACCTCGACCCAGCGGCTCCAGGGGACGGCCCGGGCGGCGAAGAGGAATTGGGCGGGGTCGATCGGGGCCGGGACGAAGGCGGGGGGGCCGCCGGACGGGGCGACCGTGACCAGCGGCGGGGCCCCGGGCTCGGGGCGGAGCAGGTAGAGGACCTCGGCCGTCGTCGACCCATCCCCGTCGGGCCAGGCCACCACGCCCTCGGGCCGGAAGTCGAAGTCGGAGCAGGTGGGCGCCAGCGCCGCGGCGATCGGCTCGCGGACGAGGTCCACGCCGGCCAGCTTGTACAGGCCCGCCAGGGCGGTGGCCAGGGCGTGCCGCTCCGGCGGCGCGAGGTCGGGCAGCCAGCCCGGCTCGACCACGCCGGCGACCAGCCAGCCCGAGTGCTCCTCGAACGAGAGCCACAACGCCGGCCCGCCCCGGCCCGGCCGGTGCAGCTCGATCAGGAACCGCTTGGCCCCGGCGCCGACCTCGCCCAGGGCCAGCGGCATCGCGGCCATCGACCGCCCCTGGAGCAGGAGCGTGAGGAACTCGCGGTCGACGAAGTGGCGGATCGACTCCTCGACCCCGCGGAGCGCCGCCAAGTGCTTGCGGACCCCCTTGCCATGCCCGGTCGCCAGGGCCTTGCGCTCGGCCCGGCGGAGCTTGGCGAACAGCTTCGGCACGGTCCCCGAGTGGAACCCCGGCTTGAGCAGCCGGGCCAGGGTCTCGCCGTGGTGGCCGATCGCGACCGGCTTGAGGTCCCCCGGCCGGTTCGCCTCGTAGAGCCGCCAGTTCTCCTTCAGCTCCCAGACCAGGAACCCGAAGACGCCGGGCATCAGCAGGAGGACCACCCCGGCGATCGGCAGGCCCAGCTCCGCGCCGAAGAGGCCCTTCATGACCGACTCCAGCGCGAACGCCTGCGTGAGCATGATCTTGTGCGAGACCGTGACCACCGGGAAGTGCTTGATCGGGTTGACCTGCGGCTCGATCAGGATCGTGACGCAGAACCGGACCACGTAGGTGATCAGCCCCCAGACCAGGCCCAAGGCCGCCTTGGCCAGGAGCGTCGCCCGGCCCTGGCCGCCGCGGAACCGGAGCCACTCGTCGACGGTGTAGAGCACCCGCTCGATCGCCTCCAGGACCCGGTCGAAGGTCTCCATGATCAGCCGGAACAGCCCCGGCAGCAGGCTGGAGATGAGCCAGGCCCAGGCCCGGCCGACCGAGTCGACGGCCAGCTCCTCCAGGTCGCGACCGGCCCGGGTGGTCAGCAGCAGGCTCGTCGCCGCGAAGACCAGGCCCGACACCGCCGCCGCCGCCAGGGGGTCCCCCGGGCTCGGGCGGAGCGACCAGGCGACCGCCGCCGCCGCCAGGGGGACCAGCGCGGCCCGCCAGGCGAGCGAGAACGCCCGGCTCGCGAACGCCCGCCGGACCCAGTCGCGGCGGATCACCCACGACGGCAGGCCGAGCACCGCCAGGTGGGCCAGCCGGAACGCCCCGCCCAGGTAGCGGCGGGTCGCCCGGCGATACCCCTTCGAGTACAGCAGGCCGATCGCCACCGTGCCGTCGATGGCCAGCGAGAGCGGGTTGAGCAGGTGCATCTCCGAGCCGATCAGCCGGCCCGAGAGCGGCCCGGCCACCTCCTGCAACCCCTTGAGGATCACGGCCGTCCCGCCGTAGGGCAGGACCAGGTAGCGGATCAGGAGCCGACCCGCCCTCGTGCCGAAGGCCAGGGCGCTGAGCCGCTGCAAGCCGCGGAGGTAGACCTCGCCCCGGCGGTAGACGCCGTCGAGAGCGACGGCCAGGCGGCCGTCGGCCCGGAGCAGGCGGTCGCCGGCGACGAACTCGCCCGGCCCGGCCAGGTCGGGCAGCTTGCGGTTGTTCCGGGACAGGGCGTCGCGGAAGTCGCCCATCGCCAGGAACCCGCGGTCGACCACGCGGTCGAGCATCTCCTCGACGAGCTTCTGAAGGGCCACCCGCTCGGGGAGGTCGCGGGCCCCGAAGCCGGTCTCCTCCAGGACCCGCGCGATCGCCGGCCGGAACCGGTCGCGGAGCCGCCCCTCGGCCCGGTGCACGGCGTCCTTGAGCAGTCGCGAGAAGCGGGCCCGATCGGCGTCGGGCAGGCGGGCCGCCGCCAGGTGCTTCGCGGCGCCCCGGAGGTGCTGGACCATCAGGACTTCCTGGTGGTCCGGCAGCAGCCGCTTCATCGGCCGGCGGCCCAGCGAGAGGGCCCAGGCGGCCGGGTCGACGGTGAAGAACGGCCGCTCGTGGTCGACGCAGACCTTCTGGAGGTCGAAGAGGAGCCGGGCCTCGGCCGTCCAGGCCCCGCGCGACGACCGCTCCAGCGGCGTGGCGAGGGCCTTGCGCCACTCGCGGAGGTCGCCCTCGTCCGACCCCAGGGCCGACCGGAGCCGGCCGGCGAGCTGGTCGAGCGCCTTGCGGGCGGCCGAGCGGGCCTGCCCCGCCTGGCTCGGCCCGGCCAGCCGCGCCGCCTCCGCCCGGAGCATCGCCGCCCGGACCAGATTGCCCCGGCCCGAGGCCGCCTCGGCGCGGCGGAGCAGCCGGCGATACCGCGATCCCGAGGGGGGCTCCGGCCCGGGATCGGGCCCCGCGTCCGCCCCGAGGGGCTCGGGCGGTCGCGACGGCGGGGCCGAGGCCTCGGCCGAGCCCGGCGGCCGGGTCGACTCCAGCAGGGCGGCGGCGTCGACGTCCCCGGCCAGGACGCGGTCGACCGCCTCGAGGTCGCGGATCGCCGGGAAATAGCCGGGGATCAGGCCCTCGGCGAACGCCCGGAGTTCGAGGTAGGTCGCCGCGAACTCGACGTAGACCGCCGCGTCGTCGCGGGGCGGCAGCAGCAGGTCTTCCTGGCCGAGCACCGCGCGGGCCTCCTCGAAGGCCGACGGGTCGATCCGCCGGACCCGATCGCGGAGCCCGGCCGGGCCGATCGCCCCGTCGGCGAGCCGGCGCTCGATCGCCACGTGGACCCGGGCGTGGAAGAGCCGCCGCCAGGCCTCGCGGATCACCTCGGCCCGGGGCCGGTCGGCCAGCTCGTCGGCCTCGGGCCCGGCGATCAGGATCGCGACCGGCGGGAGCTCCTCACCCGCCCCGAGCCCCAGCTCCTCGCGGTCGACGACCCCGAGCGCCGAGCCGCCCGCGACGGCGAAGGCCCAGCGATGCGGGACGCGGAAGCCGAAGGCCGGCAGCCCCCGGTCGTGCTTGATCGCCCGCCGGACGACCCGCGCCGGGACCACGAACGCCCCGCGGTCGACCCCGCGGACGATCCGCCCCAACTCGTCGACCGTCAAGGCCGGCCCAGCGTCCCCCACGATCGACCTCCCCCGCCCCGTCCCGCCGCGTCATCGGGCCGCCCCGCGGGGCGATCCGACGATGGTAAGGCATGGGCCCCCGGGACGCCACCCGAGGGCCGGGCCGCGGCCCGATCAGGTCCCCTCGAAAAGCGGGACGAACCGCCGGAACCGGAGCGTCAGGGCGTCCGCCAGCGCGACCGGCTCGGGGAACAGGTCGTCGGGGCTGGCGGCGAGCTGGAACGACATCGCCTCCTGGCCCAGGTTCAGCCGGATCAGGCCGAGCGGGACCACTCGGGACCGCCCCGCCGCGCCGCCGATCGCCGCCTTGAGGACCTCGTCGTCCTCCGCCGCGATCGGCTCCGGGGTCAGGACCACGGCGGTCAGCCCGACGCTGCCGAACCCCTGCCGACGGCCCGGCGGGAACCGGCCGTTGACGGCCATCGCCAGCCGGCCCAGGAACGCCGGGTAGTTGCCCGACGACCCCGAGACCCCCACGTCCACCGGCTGCCGGGCCACCGCCACCACCGACTGCGCCCGCCCCAGCAGCGGCAGCCAGTGGAGCCGGACCGGCCGCCGGTAATACCGGAGCACGTCCAAGGGCGGCTCGCGGAACTCCTCCCCCGCCTCCTCGCGGAGCCCGAGGGACGTCAGGATCGGGTCGATCTCTTCGAAGAGCTGATCTTCGAGCAAGGGGAGACTCCACCGGACCCCGGGCTGCCTGCGGCCGTCGGACGGACGCCCGGCCCACCCCGAGCATAACCGCCCGCCCTCAGCCCAACCACCGCCCGAGCGAACTCCGGGCCCGCCCCCGGTCCCCCGAGCCCAGGCGGTCGCGGATCGCCCGGAGCCTCCGGAGATGGGCCGCGCGGAACGGGACGCCCGAGCCGGGCGGCGGCGGGTCGGGCACGAGCCGGGCGGCGACGGCGGCGATCAGGGCCTCGACCCCGTCGCCCCGGCCGGCCGAGGCGGCGAGGGCCCCGACCACGGCCTCGTCCCAGGCCGGGGGGAGGTCCGACTTGTTGGCCACCACCACCGCCCCGGGGTGCTCGGCCAGGGCCGCGCGGTCGGGCCCGGACAGGGGCTCGGAGCGGTCGAGCACGACGATCACCAGGTCGGCCGACCGGTGGCGGTCGCGGGCCAGGGCGACCCCCCGGGCCTCGACCGGGTCGTCGGCGTCGCGGAGGCCCGCCGTGTCGGCCAGCTCGACCGGCCAGCCGTCGAAGGCGGCGGCCACCGTCACCACGTCGCGGGTCGTCCCCGGGGTCGGGGCGACGATCGCCCGCTCGTACCCCGCCAGGGCGTTGAGGAGCCGGCTCTTGCCGACGTTCGGCCGCCCCGCCAGGGCCACCCGCCAGCCCCCCACCAGCCGCGTCCCGACCCGCGCCCGGCCGATCAGGTCCGCCAGCCCGGCCGGGGCCTGGTCCGCATCAATCGCCGCGAGCAAGGCCCGGAGCGCCGCGTCGAAGGCCCCTTCGGCCTGGTCCCGGAGGATCTCGGCGACCCGGAGCGTGGGTGCCTCCGCCAGCGCCAGAGTCGCCTCGGCCCGGATCGCCGACCCGGCCTCTTGCCGCGCCCAGGCCCGGGGGCCCCGGGGCCTCGCCCCGCCCGCGACCAGGGCCTCGACCACCATCGCCACCGCCGCGGCGCCGCCGTGGCACTGGACCTCGACCTCGGGCGGATCGCCGCCCACCACCACCGCCACCACCTCGTCCCCCGGCCCCGCCCCGATCCGGCCCACCCGGAGCCGGCCCGCCGGGGCTCCCGCCAGGCTTACACCCCGCGCCGGCCGGAACGCCGAATCCGCCACCCCCACCGCACCCGCCCCCCAGACCCGGACCACCGCCACCGCCCCCCGGCCCGGGGCCGTCACCACGGCCACCGAAGGCCCCCGGACGGTCGATGAATCGGAAAAGTGGGCAGGCATATTTCGTCGGGTGGATGAAATCCACCACCGTTCGGGCCGGGCATGCGGTGTTGGTAGGATTTCCGGAGACCGCCCGACAAGAGCCGGGTTCCGAGCCACGTCGGCGGGGACGCTTACCCACCCGACAACGACAAGGCCCCTTGCCGGATCAATCCTTCGAGGACCAGGTCCGGCACGACCTCGGCCCCCGGCCAGTCGACCCACCGGGCGAAGGTCGGGGCGTCGCCGCCGGTCCAGACGAGCCAGGGCCGGGGGTCGAGGCCGTCGGCCTGGCGGGTCAGGATCTCGCGGATCGCGCCGACGACTCCCCAGAAGACGCCCGCCTCCAGCGCGGGGACGGTCGAGCGGCCGAAGGGGTCCGGGGCCTCACGCGGGGCGACCTCGGGCAACTGGGCGGTCAGGAGGTGCAACGCCCTGGCCATCGGCCCCAGCCCCGGCGCGATCGCCCCCCCCTGCCAGGCCCCCTCGGCCGAGATCCGCTCGACCGTGACTGCCGTCCCGCACGACACGACCAGCCCCGGCCCGACCCCGCCCTTCAACCCCAGAGCCCCGACCACCGCCAGCGCCCGGTCGGCCCCCGCGGTCTCCGAATGCTCCAGCGTGTGCCGGACCGCGACCTCGGCCGCCGACCGGTGCCACCGGACGCCGGCCACCCCGCGCGACTCCAGGAATCGCCCGAGCCGATCCGCCAGCGGCGGGTTGACCGAGGCGATCGACCAGGTCGACCCGTCCTCGGACATCCCCCAGGCTTCCCAGGCCGAGGCCCAGGCTTCGGGCTCGCCCGTCGGCAGGGCAACCGTCGCGCCGAGGCGGCCGTCGGGCCCGACCCGCCCCCACTTGAGCCGCGAGTTCCCCAGGTCGGCGACGATGCGAGTCACGGCCGCGAAGGCTCCGGGGTCTGCGGGAGGATGCCATCATCCCGAGGAGCGGGATCGCACGGCGGTCGCCCTCGTCCTCGAAAGCCGGCTCAGGCGTCGGAGGTCGCCCCGGCCGGGATCGGCTCGGGCCGCCGGGGGGGCGGCGGCGGAGGCGTCTTGACGACGGGGGGCGGCTCGGCGGGGGCGGGCAGGCGGTCGAGGAGTTCGCCGATCTGGTGGACCAGGGGCGGGATGCCCTTGCCGGTGACGGCGGAGATCGGCAGGATCTCGCGGCAAAGCTCGGCGGCGATCCGCTCGCGGGCCTCTTCGGAGCCGGTCAGGTCGAGCTTGGTCACGACCAGCAACTCGGGCCGGGCGGCGAGGGCCGGGCTGTACAGCTCCAGCTCCTGGCGGATCGCCCGGTAGTTGGCGACCGGGTCCGAGCCGTCGATCGGCACGGCGTCGATCAGGTGGACCAGCAGGCGGGTCCGCTCGACGTGGCGGAGGAACTCGTGGCCGAGTCCGTGCCCCTCGTGCGCGCCCTCGATCAGGCCGGGGATGTCGGCCACGACGAAGGAGCGGTCCCCTTCGTAGACGGTGCCGAGGTTGGGATACTTGGTCGTGAACGGATAGTCGGCGATCTCGGGGTGGGCCCGCGAGATCCGCGACAGGAGGGTGGACTTGCCGGCGTTGGGCAGGCCGACGAGGCCGACGTCGGCGATCACCTTGAGTTCCAGGGTGATCCAACGCTCCTCGCCCTTCTCCCCCTCCTCGACCTGGCGGGGGGCGCGGTTGGTGCTGGTCTTGAAATGCTTGTTGCCGAAGCCGCCCCGGCCCCCCTTGGCCACGGCCACCCAGTCGCCGACGGCCTTGAGGTCGCGGAGGAGGTGGCCGCGGTCGCGATCGCGGACGATGGTCCCGGCGGGGACGTCGATGAAGAGGTCGTCGGCCCCCTTGCCGAAGCAATCCGACCCCTGGCCGTGCTCGCCCCGGCCCCCCTTCCAGTGCCGCTGGGACGAGAGGTGGGCCAGGTTGGTGACCCCCTGCACGGCGCGGAGGATGATCGAGCCGCCCGAGCCGCCGTCGCCGCCGTTGGGGCCGCCGCGGGGGACGTACTTCTCGCGGCGGAAGCTCAGGCAGCCGTTGCCGCCGTCGCCGCCCCGCACGTTGATCGTCACCCGGTCGACGAACATCTCATCCCATCCCATCCCGGGCGGCCGGCCTGGGCCGCCCGGGTCGACAAGTTCAAACGAGGGCGGGCGCCGCGGCGGCCCGGGCCCGTTCCGCGGCCACTTCGGCCGTCAGGGCCTCTTCGAGCGGGACGACGTTGATCCGCCGGCCACCCTGGTCGAACTTGACCAGGCCCTCGATCATCGAGAAGATCGTCCAGTCGCGGCCGATCCCGACGTTCTTGCCGGGGTGCCACTTGGTGCCAGTCTGGCGGGCGATGATGCTGCCCGCCTTGGCGTACTGGCCGCCGTAAAGCTTGATGCCCCGCATCTTCGGATTCGAGTCGCGCCCGTTGCGGCTCGAACCTTGACCCTTCTTGTGAGCCATCGCCGATCCCTTGTGTCAGCCGTCTGTCCCCGTCCCGAGGGCGCACCGGCCCACCCGGGAAACCCCCAATGTAACCGGGACGACCGGGCCCTGGCAAGGCCACCCGGGCATTGGGGACGCTGAGGGCGGTTTCGCCGCCGTCGCCGGCGGAGGCTAGATCCGAAATCGTTCGGGGCGTACAATCGGCGTCGTCGACCCGGTCACAGGCCGTCCGGCGCCCGCGAAGTGGCCCGTTCGTCGTCCTCTGCCCGTCGGCGGGAGACGGGGCGTTGGACGCATCGACCTTGGCGGCTTTACTCTGGGCCCAGGCCACCTCGACCACGACCACGGCGGGGTCCGGCACGGGCACCGGCTCGGCGGGCCTGGCGTCGCTGATGCTGGCGTTCCGGCGCTGGTATTCCAGCCTGACCCTCTCGCCGCCCGGCACGGCGGCCGGGCTGATCTCGGCCAGCCTCTGGCCCTGGCTGCTGGGGCTGGCGGGGCTCCTGGCGGCGGTCCTGGTGCTCCAGGGGCCGGCACGGGCGCTCGCCCAGCTCTTCGACGTCCCGGGCCACGCCCGGCTCCTGGCGGCGGCCCTGGACCGGTTCCGCCGATCGGGGCGGCTGCTGGCGGCGGCCGTGGGGGTCTCGGTCGTCGGCTGGACCGCCAGCCAGACCTTCTCGTACAGCCTGGCCACCGGCCGCGACGATTTGCTCCTGCTCACCAAGGGGCGTCGGCTGGCCGACGTCGCCGCGGCGCAGGGGTGCCTGGCGGCGATGACGCCGCTGCGCGACGTGGTCGGGCTCGGCCTGATGATCCCGCTCCTGATCGCCGCGGCGGTGATCCTGTTCCAGTTCTCGACCGACCGCTGGGGCTCGGCCGTCCGCCCCGCGTGGTCGATCCGGCGGCGGGCCGCGCGATGGGCGACGGTCGGCTGGGGGAGCACGTCGCTCTACGCGCTGTACCGGTTCGTGGCCCTGGTCTCCGGCAGCGGCGAGCTGCCGCTGGGCGGCTGCCTGGGGATCGAGGCGGCGCTGGTCCCGGCCCTGATGGCGCTGGCCGACGGCGTGCTGGTGGCCTGGGCCCTGGTCGAGCTGCGCAACGCCGGGCTCGGCGACCAGGAGGGGGAGGCGCTCGACGTCTGCGGGATCACCCTGGTGATCCCGGCGGCGGTCCTCGGCTGCGTCCTGGCGTTCCCGGCCCGATACGTGGCGGCCGGGGTCTGGCTGATCGTCCCCGTCGTGGCGGGGTACGCCACCCCCGGCTCGCCGTTGGCGAACTACCTGGGCTGGCAACTGGGCTGGGGCCTGGTCGACTTCCAGGCCGTCGGCCTGGCGTTCGCCGGCCTGCTCGGGGCGGTGGCCTGGAGCCGGGGGACGCCGGGCGACGCCCTCCGGGCTTACGCGCGGTTGCTCGGGGCCGAGGGGGGCCACCTGGTCGCCGCGCTGGCGATGGGCGGCCTGGCGGCGGGCGGGCTCTCGGCGGCGGCCTACCTGCTCGTGCTGTCGATGCCGGCCTCGACCTGGGCGCTGGCGGCGGCGGACAGCTATGCCCACTACGCCACGCTCCCGATCGGCCTGATCCTCCTGGCCGCCCTGGTCGAGCTGGGCGAACGCTCGCTCCCGCCGGCGACGCCGGCCGGCCCGCCGGGGCCCGGGGCGGCGTCGGCCTGATCCGCCCGAGGCCCCCCGGGACGCCGGGGGTCGCGGGGCCCGCGCCCTCGGCGGGAGCCCCGCGGACCGCCGACGCATCCATCGCCGGCATCCCCATCCGGTTCGCTTGACACGAAATGGGGGCCGGGGTTGTAATGGGTCTTAGATGGTCCGGCGCCCCCCGCGGGGGGAGGAGCCGGCCCCCTCCGCGAAGGCCGCATCGCCCACACCCCCGGGCCGGCTTCGCTCGCCGGGCGTCGATCCGGCTGGCCGCCTCGAACTTCCCCATCGATTAGTTTGACAATTCGGCCAAGCCTCGATCGACCCGAGGACGTCCCCCAAACGCGCGCGAGCCTTGAGCCTGCCGAAGCCGCTCCCGCGCCCCTCGCGATGCGCACCGCCCGACGGATCCACCGTTCAGGAGGGAGACCGCCTATGTCCGCAGGATCGGATCTGATCGCCCATCTCGCCGGCCGCCAGAACCTGGCGGATTACCAGAAGAAACACTGGCACGGCACCTTCGCCGAATACCTCGATATCGTCCGCCGCGACCCGAAAGTGACCCGGACCGCCTATCAGCGTGTCTACGATATGATCCTCTCGCACGGGATCGACGAGACGCTCGTCAATAAAGAGAAGCTGGCGCATTACAAGTTCTTCGAAGACCCGATCGGCCAGGGTCAGGACGCGATCTTCGGGCTCGACCGGACGCTGCATAATCTCGTCAACATCCTCAAGAGCGCCGCGAACCGCTACGGGACCGAGCGCCGCGTCCTCCTGCTCCACGGGCCGGTGGGCAGCTCCAAGAGCACCATCGCCCGCCTGCTGAAGAAGGGGCTGGAGCACTACTCGAGGGCCGACCACGGGGCGCTGTACACCTACGGCTGGCGCGAGGAGGGGCTCGACGGGGCCGACACCTACGTCGACTGCCCGATGCACGAGGAGCCGCTCCACCTGATCCCGCCGGAGCACCGCGTCGACCTGATCGAGGGCCTGGCGGCCGTGGCGGCCGACCACATCTACCCGGTCACCATCGAGGGGGACCTCTGCCCCTACTGCCGCCAGACGTTCAACGAGCGGATGGCCAAGTACGACGGCGACTGGTCGCGGGTCCTCGGCGACATCCGGGCCCGCCGCCTGGTCCTCTCCGAGCAGGACCGGGTCGGGATCGGCACGTTCCAGCCCAAGGACGAGAAGAACCAGGACGCGACCGAGCTGACCGGCGACATCAACTACCGCAAGATCGCCGAGTACGGCACCGAGAGCGACCCCCGGGCCTTCAACTTCGACGGCGAGTTCAACATCGCCAACCGCGGGATCATCGAGTTCATCGAGGTCCTCAAGCTCGACGTCGCCTTCCTCTATGACCTCCTGGGCGCCAGCCAGGAGCACAAGATCAAGCCCAAGAAGTTCGCCCAGACCGACATCGACGAGGTGATCGTCGGCCACACCAACGAGCCGGAATACAAGAAGCTCCAGTCCAACGAGTTCATGGAGGCCCTCCGCGACCGGACCGTCAAGATCGACGTCCCCTACGTGACGCGGCTCTCCGACGAGATCCACATCTATCAGAAGGATTACAACAGCCGGAAGGTCCGCGGCAAGAAGATCGCCCCCCACACGCTGGAGGTCGCCGCGATGTGGGCGATCCTCACCCGGCTGGAGGAGCCGAAGAACGCCGGGCTGACCCTGCTCCAGAAGTTGAAGCTGTACAACGGCAAGACTCTACCCGGGTTCACCGAGGACAACATCAAGGAACTCCGCGAGGAGGCCGAGCGCGAGGGGATGCACGGGATCAGCCCGCGATACGTCCAGGACAAGATCTCCAACGCCCTGGTCGCCCACGCCGACGAGCGCTCGGTCAACCCGTTCATGGTCCTCAACGAGCTCGAGGCCGGGCTCAAGCACCACTCGCTGATCAACAGCGACGAGGTCAAGAAGCATTACAAGCACCTGCTCGCCGTGGTCAAGGAAGAATACGAGGACATCGTGAAGAACGAGGTCCAGCGCGCCATCGCCGCCGACGAGGACGCCCTCTCGCGGCTCTGCGGCAACTACATCGACAACGTCAAGGCCTACACCCAGCGCGAGAAGGTCAAGAACAAGTACACCGGCCAGACCGAGGAGCCCGACGAGCGGCTGATGCGGTCGATCGAGGAGAAGATCGACATCCCCGAGAGCCGCAAGGACGACTTCCGCCGCGAGATCATGAACTACATCGGCGCCCTCTCCCTCGACGGCAAGAAGTTCGACTACAAGACCAACGAGCGGCTCCAGAAGGCCCTGGAACTCAAGCTGTTCCAGGACCAGAAGGACACCATCAAGCTCACCAGCCTGGTCTCCAGCGTCATCGACAAGGACACGCAGGAGAAGATCGACATCGTCAAGGGCCGCCTGATCCGCAACTACGGCTACGACGACGACTCGGCCACCGACGTCCTCAACTACGTCGCCAGCATCTTCGCCCGCGGCGACGTGAAGCGCGGCAATCATTGATCGAGGGGGAGGATGGCCGGGGTTTCGATCCCGGCCCGCCTCTCGGCGGCCTGGAGGAGGCGGGACATGGCCACGACCGCGACCGAAGTCATCACCGAAGCCGGATCGGACGCGGAGCCCGGCTTCCGGCCGCACCGGATGACGGTCGACCGCTATGAGCGGCTGATCGAGGCGGGCGACTTCGGGTCGAAGGACCCCGTCTTCCTCCGGCGCGGGAGGCTCGTCGGGAGGATGACCCCGGGGCAATCGCATGTTTTCGTCGACTCAACCTTACTTCAAGCATTCCTCCGGCTCGTCCCCGACGGATGGTATACCCTTCAAGGACAGCCGATCGCGGTCGGGGATCTCAGCATGCCGGAGCCCGACCTCTCGGTCGTCCGCGGGACGATCCGAGATTATCTCGAGCGTCGCCCGACGGCGGCCCGCGACGTGGCATTGGTCATCGAGGTGTCCGACTCCACATTGAAGGCCGACTCGGGCGAGGTACTCCGCGCTTACGCCGCCGAAGGCGTCCCGGTGTATTGGATCGTCAACATCCCGAGGAGTCGGGCCGTGGTCCACGGCAATCCGACGGGCCCATCGGATGCGCCGGACTATCGGGAGCATCGCGAATATGGCCCGGACGATGAGATCCCCGTGGTCCTCGACGGCGTCGAGGTCGGCCGGGTCGCGGCCCGGGAGATCCTGCCTTGATCGAGGGGATCGGCCGCGCCCGCGACGATGCGGGCCGACATCATCGCTGCATCCGTGGCAGTCGAGCTTGAGGGGCGGGCCGGCTTCGGCCTATAATTTGCTTTTGGGATAGCGGGCCAACCCCAGACGGCCCGATCCGGCGGAGTCCGGCGGCCCTCGAATCCTCGCCCGCCCCTCATTCCCTCGGCCTTTCTCAACCCCGATCTTTGCCATCCGGGCCACGGTCGACCGCCTGTGTCGCGGGCAGAATGTGCTGCGTCGCGCGTCCGGGGAGGTCGACCGGCCCCGGATTCGCCCGACCCAATGTCGAGGGCTCATCGGCCGTGGTACGGAAAATCGAGCGGGATCAGAACCGGTTCAAGCAGATCGTGCGCGGCAAGATCAAGGCCGACCTGCGCAAATACATCACCCACGGCGAGATGATCGGCAAGACCGGCGGCGAGCTGGTCTCGATCCCCCTGCCGCAGATCCAGATCCCCGAGTTCCGCTACGGCTCCAAGAATAGCGGCGGGGTCGGGCAGGGGCCGGGCGACGTGGGCCAGCCGATCGGCCGGGCCGGCGACGGCGACTCCCCCGGGGGCGCGGGGGACTCGCCGGGCCAGCACATCCTCGAGGTCGAGCTGACCCTCGACGAGCTGGCCGAGATCCTCGGCGAGGGGCTCGAGCTGCCCCGAATCCAGCCCAAGGGGCGGGCCAACATCATCGAGGAGAAGGACAAGTACACCGGGATTCGCCAGGCCGGACCCGAGAGCCTCCGCCACTTCAAGCGGACCTACAAGAAGGCCCTGAAGCGGCAGATCGCCTCGAACACGTACAACCCGGCCGACCCGATGGTCATCCCGATCCGCGAGGACAAGCTCTACCGGTCGTGGAACCCGGTCTTCCTGCCCCACTCCAACGCGGTGGTCCTCTACCTGATGGACGTCTCGGGGAGCATGACCGACGACCAGAAGGAGATCGTCCGGATCGAGGCGTTCTGGATCGACACCTGGCTCAAGAGCCAGTACGACGGCGTGACCACCCGCTACATCATCCACGACGCCGTCGCCCGCGAGGTCGACCAGCACACCTTCTACCACACCCGCGAGAGCGGCGGCACGCGGATCAGCTCGGCCTACAACTTGGCCCATAAGATCATCGAGGCCGACCACCCGGTCGTCGACTGGAACATCTACGTCCTCCACTTCTCCGACGGCGACAACTGGGGCGAGGACAACCGCCAGTGCGTCGGCCTGCTCCGCGACCAGCTCCTGCCCAAGTGCAACCTCTTCGGCTACGGCCAGGTCGAATCCCCCTACGGCTCGGGCGAGTTCTACCGCGAGCTGGAGGAGGCCTTCGAGCACGTGCCGAACCTCGCCCTCTCCGAGATCCGCAACAAGGACGGGATCTTCGAGTCGATCAAGGAATTCCTCGGCCGGGGGCGGTGAAGGCGAAACTCTCGGAGGGTCGATCCCATGGCGACCGCGACTCCCACTCCCGCCTCGACCCAGGCCCCGGCCCGCCCGGCCGACGGCGATCAGCGCGTCGAGTTCCTCGACATCGCCTGGGAAGGATACGAGGCGATCCTCCGCGTCCGGGGCGATCGGTCCCGGCCGCAGATGATCTACCTGGACGGGGACCTCATCCTCCTGTCGCCCGCGCACTTCCATGAGCGGCTGAACGATCGCCCGGGCACGCTGGTCAGGGTCGTCGTCGAGGAGCTCGACATCCCCTGCGTCCCGACGAGGGAGAATACGTTCTTCCGTCGCGAGAAGGAGGCGGGCGTCCAGCCGGACGGCAGCTTCTACCTGGCCAACTACGGGCCGATCGCCGCCAAGGACGGGCAGGTGAACATCGATCTCCGGGTCGACCCGCCCCCCGACCTGGTGGTCGAGGTGGTCCACACCCACGGCGCGGCCCATGCGATCGAGGTCCTCCGGAGGTTCGGCGTGCCCGAGGTCTGGGCCTGCGACCCCGGGGGCCTGAGCATCCTGGCCCTCCGGGGAGACGGCCAATACGTCGAGGCCGACGTGAGCTTGGCCTTCCCGTTCCTGGCCGCGGCGGAGGTCTGCGACCGGGTCACCCGGCCCGGCATGGCCTCGACGACGCAGTGGACCAAGGAACTCCGCCGCTGGCCCGGGAGGTGCTCGTCCCCCGCGTCTGCGGCCGGGGCGAGTGACGGCTTGAGTAGCGGGCCGACAAAACATGAGAAAGATCGACGAATCGGTCGGGATGACCAGGTGGCATGAGGGCTGAAGCCGTGTCGACAACGATTCCCACCCCGGTCCCGACCTCGGCCCCGGCCCAATCGACCGGGACCGATCAATGCGTCGAGATGCGCGGCGTCGGCTGGAAAGGCTACGGGGCGATGCTCCGGCTCCGGGGCCGTAAGGCCTCGCCCAGGATGATCTACCTCGACGGAGACCTCTGGCTAATGTCGCCTTCGTTCTTCCACGAACTCCTGGCGGAGCGATTGGGGTCGTTCGTCGTCGAGGTCGCGGTGGGCCTGGGCATCCCTTACGTCCCGGCGGGCCACACGACTTTCCGCCGCCTCAAGAAACGGGGAGGTGTCGAGGCGGATAAATGCTACTACCTGGCCAACGAGGTGCGAGTCCGCGGCAAGGAGAAGATCGATCTCCGGGTCGACCCGCCCCCCGACCTGGTGATCGAGGCGGTCCACTCCCACGACGCGACGGCGGCGATCGAGGTCTGGCGACGTTTCCAGGTGCCCGAGGTCTGGGCCTGCGACCGGGATGGCCTCCGTATCCTGGTCCGGCAGGCGAACGGCCGGTACACCGAGGCCGAGGTAAGCTCGGTGTTCCCATTCCTCAAGGCGTCCGAGATCTTCGATTGGGCGAGGTGGCCCCGGGAGGCCTCCGAATTGGAGTGGAGCCGGGGGGTCCGTCGCTGGGTCCGGGAGGTGCTCGTCCCCCGCGTCGACAAGCAGGGTGGGTGAAGGCCCGGAGATCGGGCCGATCGAGGCAGAGACCGAATCGAGGCGAACCGCATGGCGACGATCCGAGTCCCCTATCCCGGCGATCCCGAGCACCGTCGGGCCCTGTTCGAGCGGGCCTCGGCCGAGCTGGCCAGGCACGGCATTTACGAGGGGACGCCCGACGGCGGGAGGTTCCAAGGCCGGACGCCGATCGGCGGCCTGGCCGGGCACTACCGGAGCGAGCCGGGCTCCGAGACGCTGGAGATCGTCCTGACGGAGAAGCCCTGGCTGGTCCCGACGTCGCTGATCGAGAACGAGGTCCGCAAGTTCCTGGCCAAGGTCTGACCGACGAAGGGGGGCAGAGCCCAATGTCGACGATGAGCACCGAGCACAACCTGCCGGCCGACCTCCGCGAGTTGCAGGTCGAGATCGAGGCCCACGCCGCCGCCTTCGGCCTGGACTTCTACGACACCGTCTTCGAGGTCCTCGACTACGACGAGCTGTCCGAGATCGCCGCCCTCGGCGGGTTCCCCACCCGCTACCCGCATTGGCGGTTCGGCATGGAGTACGAGCAGCTCGCCAAGGGCTACCGCTACGGGCTCCAGAAGATCTACGAGATGGTCATCAACAACGACCCCTGCTACGCCTACCTGCTCCGCTGCAACATGAAGGTCGACCAGAAGCTCGTCATGGCCCACGTCTACGGCCATAACGACTTCTTCAAGAACAACAACTGGTTCGGCCAGACGAATCGGAAGATGATGGACGAAACCGCCAACCACGGCAACCGGATCCGCTCGTACATGGAGCGGATCGGCGAGGAGACGGTCGAGGACTTCATCGACAGCTGCCTCTCGCTCGAGAACCTGATCGACATGCACTCCCCCTTCATCAAGCGGCGCGACGACGTCAGCCGCTACGACTTCCGCCCCGAGGGGGACGACGGCCAGGGCCCGGTCCGGTTCCAGAGCAAGGACTACATGGACTCGTACGTCAACCCGCCCGAATTCCTCAGGGACCAGGCCAAGGCCAAGGAGGTCGAGAAGGCCAAGTCCCGGCAGTTCCCCGAGGCGCCCGAGCGCGACGTCATGCTGTTCCTCCTGGAGCACGCCCCGCTCAACGCCTGGCAGCGCGACGTCCTCGACATCGTCCGGCAGGAGGCCTACTACTTCACCCCGCAGGGGCAGACCAAGATCATGAACGAGGGCTGGGCCTCGTACTGGCACTCCACGATCATGACTACCCGGACCCTCGACCCCTCCGAGCTGGTCGACTATGCCGACCACCACTCGGGCACCATGGCCACGCAGCCCGGCCGGCTCAATCCCTACAAGCTCGGCATCGAGCTATTCCGCGACATCGAGGAGCGCTGGGATAAGGGCCAGTTCGGCCCCGAGTACGACGACTGCGACGACCACGAGGTCCGGCGGCGGTGGGACAAGGGCGTCGGCCTGGGGCGGCGGAAGATCTTCGAGGTCCGCAAGGTCCACAACGACGTGACGTTCGTCGACACCTTCCTGACGCCCGACTTCTGCCGCCGCCACAACATGTTCAGCTTCAAGCACAACGACCAGCACGAGACGTACGAGATCGAGTCTCGCGAGTTCAAGAAGATCAAGGAGCGCCTGCTGTTCGGCCTGACCAACTTCGGCCAGCCGATCATCCGGGTCAAGGACGGCAACCACCGGAACCGGGGGGAGCTATACCTCCAGCACGAGCACTTCGGGATCGACTTGAAGGTCGACCACGCGCAGGACACCCTGCGACACCTCCACCGCCTCTGGACGCGCCCGGTCCACATCGAGACCAGCGTCGATGGGCGGCCCACTCTCTTGTCATTCGACGGGACGGATCACACGATCCGCCCTTTAGGAGGAACGACCCATGACCCTGAGCCGAAAGATCGCCGACGCGGTTGAGGCCGGCCCCGCCGGAGGGGCCCTGCCCGCGACCGTCGAGGCCGAGGCGGGACCGCACCGCCTCGGGCTCCATCTGACCGCCCTCGGGCCCGTCGGCCTCGCCTTCGAGGGGCTCGACTTCGCCAACACCGATCGCGCCGACCTGTCGACCGACGCCCTCCGGGCCTGGGGCGACCGCCTGGCCGCCCGGGTCACTTACCTGATGGAGCCCCTGATCGTCCTGGAGGTCGACGCCGAGGCCGGCGAGGCCGAACTCCGGAGCCAGTCGCCCACCCCGCGGGCCGATCGCCGCTCGTTCTCCGAGGTCCGGCTCCGCCGCGAGGGGACGCTCCACCTCCGCCGGCTCGCCTTCGACGACGCCACCCGTCGCCGGGGGGTCGTCCCCTGCCAGATGACCCGGGAAGTCCTCGAACGGTTGGCCGACGACTTGGTCGCCACCGCCCCCTGAATGGCCGGATAACCCCGACGGGGCGGCCCTCCCGGCGACGGAGGGGCCGCCCCTCATCCTTCCCCGCCCCCCGACCGGCAGGCGAGGCCGCCCTTTGAACCGGATCGGATCGTTCGCCCTGCCCCTGCTCGTCTTCGTCGCCGCGGCGCTGCTGGAGGTCGGCGGCGACGCGGTCGTCCGCAAGGGCTTGCGGGGCCAGGGGTGGCCGGCGATCCTGGCCGGCTGCCTGATGCTGGCCGCCTACGGGCTGGTCGTGAACCTGGTCCTCTGGGATTTCTCCCGGCTCCTGGGGGCCTACGTCGCGGTCTTCGCGGTGGCCGGCGTCCTGGTCGGCCGCTTCGGGTTCGGCGAGGCCGTGCCCCGGTCGACCTGGGTCGGCCTGGCCCTGATCGTGGCCGGCGGGCTGGTGATCCAGGCGGGTCGCCGCTGAGCCCGGGCCGCGTCGGCCCCGGGCCTACCCGGTTGGTCTGGCCCGCGCGACTCTGCTATAATCGCACCCGCGACGGAGCCCAGACGCGCTCCGGCCCGGACCCCCCGACGTTGAAGGCCCGACCACGATGACGCATCCCTGGCACGACGTCACCCCGGGCGAGCACTTGCCCCGCGAGTTCAACGCCCTCGTCGAGATCCCGATGGGGTCGAGCGTCAAGTACGAGCTGGACAAGAAGACCGGGCTGCTCCGGCTCGATCGCGTGCTCTACTCGGCGGTCTATTACCCGGCCAACTACGGGTTCATCCCCCAGACCTACGCCGAGGACGACGACCCGCTCGACGTCCTCGTCCTCTGCCAGGAGCCCGTCGCGCCGATGACCCTGGTAACCGCCCGGGCGATCGGCCTGATGACGATGCTCGACACCGGCAAGCCCGACCACAAGATCCTGGCCGTGGCCGTGGGCGACCCCGAGTTCAACAGCTTCCGCGAGGCCCGCGAGCTCCCCCCGCACCGGCTGATGATGCTCCGCCGGTTCTTCCAGGACTACAAGCTCCTCGAAGGCAAGTCGGTCGAGGTCGACGAGATCCAGTCGTCCGAGGTCGCCCTGCCGATCATCGAGGACTCGCTCCAGCGCTACAGCAAGCACCGTCGCAGGGGGTTCGACTGATGGGCTTCCGGGCGGTCGTCGTCGGCGGATCGGGCCAGATCGGCGGCTGGCTCCTCCGGACCCTGGCCGATCGGGGCCACGAGGGCGTGGGGACCTACGCCACCGTCGCCTACCCGGGGCTCGCGCACCTCGACGCCGCCGACCTCGCGGGCGCGGCGGCCTGGGTCCGCGATCAGTCGCCCGACGTCGTGTTCTACCCCGCCGGGTTCACCTGGGTCGACGGCTGCGAGCGCGACCCGGCCAAAGCCCGCTCGGCCAACGTCGAGCAGCCGCTGAACCTCGCCCGGGCGGCGGCCGATTCGGGCGCCCGCTTCGTCTACTTCTCGACCGACTACGTCTTCGACGGCGTCGCCGGCCCTTATTCCGAGGGCTCGCCCACGCGGCCCCTCTCCGAGTACGGCCGGTCCAAGCTCGAAGCCGAGGCCGCACTCGCCTCGGGACTGGGTGACCGGCAATTGACCGTCCGGACCTCCTGGGTCTTCGGCCCCGAGCGGCAGGGGAAGAACTTCTCCTATCAACTGGCGAAGGCGCTCTCCGCCGGCAAGACGCTCGAATGCCCGACGGACCAGGTGTCGAGCCCGAGCTACGGCCCCGACGTCGCCCGGGCGGTCGTCGCGCTGGTCGAAGCGGGCCACTCGGGCCTGATCCACGTCGCCGGCCCCGAGGTGATGGGCCGCGTCCGGTTCGCCCGGGCCCTGGCCGAGGGGTTCGGCCTCGACCCGGCCCTGATCGTCGGCAAGACCACCGCCGAACTCGGCCAGGGGGCCCCCCGCCCGCTCGCCGGGGGGCTGCTCACTCCCCGCCTCGACTCCCTCCTCCCCGCCGCGATGCCTCCCCTGGCCGATTGCCTGGCCGACTTCCACGCCCGGCTCGCCTCGACCGGAGGGCTGGCGCGGCCGATCGCCGCGGCGGCCCGCTGAGGGGGACCTTGTCGACAAATTAACAAACATTAATTATGCAAATTTGATTGAGGCGACATCCGGCTCGGGTTTCATCGAATCATCGCTTTGAGATTCGGGCCGATCCGGCTAAAGTGGGGCGAGATCACGGACGGGAGGTCCGCTCGACGCTAAACCGGGAGGTCAGGGATGACGCTGACGATTTACGACGCGGCGATGGCGGGGGTCGTGGTTGCGGGCATGATCTGGGGGGCCTGGCGTGGTGTCACCTGGCAACTGGCCAGCATCGCTTCGCTGGTCCTGGGCTACATGGTCGCCCACCCGTTGTCGACCCAGTTGGCCCCCAACTTCCCGGGCGACCCGGTGGTCCAGCGGGCCCTGGCCATGCTCGCGGTCTATGCGGGCGTGTCGGCCGGCGTGTTCCTGGCCGCCTGGGCGGTCCGGGCGACGCTCCGGGCGATGAAGTTCGAGGCGTTCGACCGTCACCTGGGGATGCTCCTGGGGGGGATGGAAGGGGCATTGCTGGGGGTGGTAGTGACGTTCTTCGTGGTCAGCCTCTCCCCCTCGACCCGCGAGCCGATCTTCTCGAGCCCCTCGGGCAAGCTGGTCGGCGGCCTCATGAACTCGGTCGGGCCGGTCTTGCCGTCCGAGGCCCGCTCGGCCCTCGCCCCGTTCATCGCCGAGGCCAAGGACGCGATCGCCACGGGCGAGAAGGTCTTCCCGCTCCTGCCCAAGCAGGGCTCGATCCGGAGCCTGCTGCCGCCCATCCCCGGCGATCCCGAGGTCAACCGCACGAGTGACGCCAATGACGGAGCCTCTGAACGTCGGTGATCGCCCGATCAACCTGACGCAAGTCCTGAAGCTCGCCGGCCTGGTCGCCCACGGCGGCGAGGCCAAGGCGCTCATCGCCGACGGGATGGTCCGCGTCAACGGCGAGGTCGAGACCCGCAAGCGGCGCCAGATGGCCCTCGGCGACGTCGTGGAACTGGAGGGCGGGCCCGGCGTCAAGCTGGCCTGAGCCCGGCCCCGGACCCCCGGCCCTCCCCGGCGGCTCGGGCCGTCGGGGCGACCGCGATCGAAGCCACTGGGATGAAGGCAGGCACGATGAAGCGGATCGCGATCCTCACGGCGGGCGGCGACACCCCGGCCCTCAACGCCACCATCGAAGGCACCGTCGAGCGGGCCAACCAGGCCCGCGTCGAGGTCTATGGGATCATCAAGGGGTTCAGCGGCCTGCTGAATCATGAGGTCCCGCACGTCCACCTCAATCCGCTCTTCCGGCGGATTCCCGAGCTTGACGCGACCAAGGGGGGGTCGATCCTGGGAGCCTCGCGCGACTACGTCGACGGCGACGACGGCGAGACGATCGCCCGGGTCGCCGACCGGCTCCGTCGGCTCCAGGTCGACGGCCTGATCTGCGTCGGCGGCGACGGCACGCTCAACGGCATGCAGCCCCTGAGCAATTACTTGCCCTGCGTGCTCTGCCCCAAGACGATCGACAACGACCTCGGGCTGAATTACCCGGACGAACCCAACGAGTGGAGCCGGGAGGAAAACGATTCGTCCCGGGGTTATCGCTACAAGAAGCGGCCCAGCCGCGAGTTCGGCCTCGACGAGATGGTCAACTACGTCACGCCGGGCTACGCCACCGCCGTCTACGTCTCGGCGCTCAGCGTCCAGCGGATTCGGACCACGGCCGAGAGCCACCGCCGGATCGCCATCATCGAGGTCATGGGCCGCGACTGCGGGATGATCGCCCTGGGGACCGCCTACGGCCAGCCCGACGTGATCCTGGTGCCCGAGTCCCCCGTCGACCCCGACCCCCTGGTCGAGCGGGTCATCGCGATCCTCGACATCCAGAAGCACGCGGTGATCTGCGTCTCCGAGGGGATCGTCGACCACGACGGCGACATCCTCGGCTCCAAGGTCGCCAGCAAGGACCCGGCCGGCAACGTCCAGTACACCGGGGCGGCCGAGGCGGTCAAGCGGCTCCTGGTCGAGCGGATCGGCGACGCCTACTTCACCCGCCAGCGCCGCAACGAGAGCGCCGACGCCGCGATCTTCGTCCGCAAGATCGGCCACACCCAGCGCGGCGGCCGGCCGATCCGGTTCGACCGGTTCTACGCCTCGCAGCTCGGCGGCCAGGCGGTCGAGCTGCTCCTCGACGGCTATCACAACTGCGTGGCCACGCTCCAGAACCGCGACGGCGGGTTCCACCTCGACAGCATGGACGCCAACAAGCTCCGCGACCGCTGGGGCGTGATCCACGCCCGGCCGCTCCCCATCTCGTTCTACAACGCCAAGCGGTTCCAGCCCTCGCCGCAGGGCGTGCAGTACTTCCGCTCGATCTTCGCCAACGCCCTGGGCGCCGAAGATGTCGAGAGCATCCGCTCGCTCTTCGATGCCGGCCATCTGGTCAATCCATACGATTCGGTCAACGTCCACGTCAACAAGCGGATTCGCCGGATCGAGCCCGGGGTCTGAGCGGGGGGCCCGATCCGGCGCGGCACCGAGGCCCACCGAGGCCCGGCCGGCGGTGTCAACCTTTTGGCACCGAAGATGCGTCAGAGGGGTCGGCGCCGGGTCCTTGCCCCGGCGCCTTTCGTCGTCTATAGCAAGACAGCCCCGCCGCCCCGCCTCCCCCCCGGGACGGACGTGGCCGTGGCGATCGTCCCCAACCGGGGTGCCCCGTGCCGGCCGGCGGAAGTCCGACCCGTCGGGGCCCGGGCGGCCCTCCGACCCCAGTCCCAGAGATCGGACGCCACGCGAACGAGGTGTGTCTTGTCCTTCGAGGCCGTGCCGTCCGTCCGAACCCGCCGCCTGACGACCATCGAGGCCGATTCGGAGGGCGACGAGTCGCCCGACGCCTTCGCCCGGGCCGTCCGCTCCGGACTCCGGTCCGAGCCCAAGACGCTCCCGTGCCGCTACTTCTACGACGACCGGGGCTCCCGCCTCTTCGAGCAGATCTGCGACCTGCCCGAGTACTACCTGACCCGGACCGAGGATGCGATCCTCCGCGACCACGCCGACGCGATGGTCGCCGGCTGGGTGGCCGACCCGGTGATGGTCGAGCTGGGCAGCGGCAGCTCGTCGAAGACCAAGCGGCTGATCGCGGCGGCCCTCCGGGCCTACGGCGGCCTGCATTACGTGCCGATCGACGTGTCCGGGGCCATCCTCGAAGAATCGGCCGAGGCGCTGGTCCGGGCCTTCCCCGGCCTCCGCGTGACCGGCTATGCGGCGAACTACCGCGACGCCTTGGCCGGGATCGCCCGGCGGTTCGACCGCCCCAAGCTGTTCGTCTTCCTCGGCTCCAGCCTGGGCAACTACGAGGTCGAGGACGCCGTCGGCCTGCTCGGCCTGCTGGCCCGGAGCATGGGCCCCGCCGATCGCCTGCTCCTGGGGACCGACCTCGACAAGGACCCCGCCACCCTCGAAGCCGCCTACGACGACGCCCGCCGCGTGACCGCCCGGTTCAACCTCAACATCCTCGAGCGGATCAACCGCGAGCTCGGCGGCGACTTCGAGCTCGACCGCTTCCGCCACGAGTCGCGCTACAACGCCGGACTCCGTCGCGTCGAGATGCACCTGGTCAGCCGGGCCGACCAGGAGGTCGCCATCCCCGCCGCCGGGCTGACGGTCCGCCTGGCCGCGGGGGAGTCGATCCACACCGAGAACTCGCACAAGTACACCCCCGAGATGCTCCAGACCCTGGCCGACCGCGCCGGCTTCGAGGAAGAAGCCGCCTGGACCGACCGCCGCGGCCAGTTCCGCGTCCAACGCTGGCGACCCGCCCCGCCGACGGCCTGAGCGACCCCGAAAGACGAAGCCAACCGAGTCGGAACCTATTACAGGTCGGACGGTTCGGGAGTTTGTCGGGTGGCTGAAATCCACCACGGCTCGGGCCCCGACCGCGGGGTGGGTGGGCCTGGCCGGGGACCGCTCGGCCCAAGGGGGCCGGGGCCTGGCCGAGCCGAAGGCCTGGTGGATTCCATCCACCCGACGAGGGGAGATCCACCGCGAGCCGGATGACTCGGGCCAAGCCGGTGGTCTGATGGCTTTATCCAACCCCACAAGAGGCCGGGGAAAGACGAAGCCAACCACCTCCGCCCCCACCATGCCGGTGGGGAGGCCGAGGCCCCGTCCATCAAGATCGCCGGGGTGGGCCGGCGCAACCACAGTTTCCGGCGGATCGGGCCCTCCTGGGTATCCGTCCCCTGGGCGGATAGTGTGCTAAGGCCGCCGCCCCCGCCTCGATAATATCGGCGGACGAAGCTCGCGACGGCCAGGGCGAAGGACGGCCCCGGCCGGGAATAATGAGCGCCTGGATTTCTCGGAAGTCGCAACCTGTCCAACACTTGTGTCCGCCGAAATTCGTCGAAACAGGCCGCCCCGACCTCCCCAAGGGTCGAGGGCGACCGCTCCTGGAAAGGGTGATCGCATGGCAGGCAGCGCCCTCCTCTCGAAGGTCGAATCGCTCCCGACCGCGTCGGCGAGGCTGCCGGCCGACGCCAGCACGGGCCGGCGGTGGAGGTTCCGCCGCAACCTGGTGATCTTCATCGCCAGCCAGCACGGGGCCTCGCACCGGCTCCTGGCCGACGTGTTCGACCTCCCGCATTCGCGGATCGCCGCGATCATCAAGGAACTCCGGGCCGAGCACGCCCGGTAGGGCCGTCGGGCCCGCCCTCCATCGAACCCCCCGATTCGCCGGATGGCCCGGGCGGCCCCGGCCCGCACCAACCGGACGGGCCGGCCCGGGCCCTCGCGCACCCGAGATCCATCATCATGTCCGAGAAGGTCCAATCGACGACGATCGACCCGAGGGAGGAGCCGGCCAGGACGCCCGGCCAGCTCAGGCGATGGATCCGCCGCTACACCGGGATCACGATCCCCGAGAAGGCGGTCTGCGAGGGGCACCAGTCCCCCTGGGATTGCTTCCGGGCGATCCACCTGGGGCGGCCGTCGATCGCCCTGATCCTCGGCTCGCGCGGCTGCGGCAAGTCGTTCCTCTCCGCCCTCGACACCCATCTGACCAGCCGGTGGGACCCCGGCCACGGGACCCGGATCCTGGGCGGGAGCAAGGCCCAATCCGCCCAGATCTACGCCGCCCTCCGCGACATCGCCACCTCGTTCGAGGGGGATCGGGAGGGCGCGGGGTGCGACTCCGCGTCGATCGCCAAGCTGAAGAAGGACGGCGCGACCTACCGGAACGGGTCGGGCGTGGAGATCCTGGCGGCCTCCAGCACCAGCGTCCGCGGCCCGCACGTCCCCAGCCTCAAGCTCGACGAGGTCGACGAGATGGACACCGACATCCGCGAGGCGGCGATGGGGATGTGCCTGGGGCGGCGGGGCGGACGGGGCCAGCGGAAGCGCGGCAAGCATAGCGCCTCGGTGATCATGACGTCGACCTGCCACCGCGTCGACGGCCCGATGGCCCGGCTGATCGAGCGGGCCCAGGCGGGCGACTTCCCGCTCTACACGATGTGCGCCTTCGAGGTGCTCGAACGATGCCCGAAGTGGCGATCGGGCCCGCGGGTGGGCGACTCGCCGATCTACGAGAAGTGCCCGGACTGCCCGATCTTCCGCTATTGCTGCGACGTCCCCGACGGCGCCGAGCCCAAGGCCAAGCGGTCGGCCGGCCACTACCCGATCGACTCGCTGGTCCAGAAGCTGCGGACCACCAGCGTCCGGACATTCGAGGCCGACTACCTCTGCCGGATGTCGTCGGCCGAGGAGGCCTGGTTCCCCGACTTCGGGCCCGAGACCCACGTCACCGAGCGGGCCGAGTTCCTCGACGGCGAGGAGGTGCACCTGGCCGTCGACTCCGGCGTCTTCACCGGCGCGGTGTTCTTCCAGGTGACCCGCGAGCCGTCGAATGGCGGGCCCGTCGACGAGGTCCGCGTCTTCGCCGACTACCTCTCGGAGGGGCGGGGGGCGCAGCTCACCGCCGTCGAGATCCGCGCGGTGGCGACGCTGCGCTGCCCGGGGACGATCCACCACGCCACGACCGACCCGGCGGGCAACGCCCGGACCGCGATCGGCCCGACCGTCCTGGGCGAATACGGCCGGGTCGGCCTCCACCTCAAGGCCTGGCCGCTGGGCAAGGTGGCCGACGGCCTGGCCCTCCTGGACTCGTTCATCAGCCCCGCCGACGGCGTGCCCCGGCTCCTGGTCCACCCGCGCTGCTCGGCCCTGATCCGGGCGTTGCAGGGCTACCGCCGCGGCAAGCGGGCCGGCCAGTGGCTCGACCGGCCGGCCGACCCCCAGCACCCCTCCGAGGACCTCGTCGACGCGCTCCGGGGCGGCCTCAAGGCGAAGTATCCCGAGGGGAGGAGCCCGCAGAAATCCAACCTGAGGCGCGTCCCGGGTAAGAAGGTATTCTGATGCCCCCCACCGCCGAATCCCTCGACCTGATCCGCCGCCGCCACCCCGAGTGGCGCGAGCACCAGCTCCGCTGGCGATGGCTGCTCGACTCGCTCGAAGGGGGCGAGCGCTACCGCCAGGCGGTCTACGGCCACGACCCCCGCGGGCTCCCCGTCCGCAACCTCGTCCGCCACAAGCGCGAGTATCCCGACCCCCGCGAGCTGGGCGGCCCGCTCGACGACCCGATGCTCTGCGGCCCGGGCCGATCCGCCCTCGGCCTCGACCCGACGGCCACGGCCACCGACGACGACTACGAGCTGAGGCGGGCCCGGACCCCGGTCCCCACCTTCGTGGCCGAGGCGATCGACACCCACCTCTCGCGGCTCTACGCCCGCGAGGTCCGCCGGGAGGGGCCCGACCGCCTGATGGCCTGGTGGGCCGACGTCGACGGCTGCGGGACCTCGATCGACCAATGGATGGCCGAGGCGGTCGCCCCGCTCCTGCTGGCCTTGGGACAGCTCGACCTCTGCTTCGACCACCCCTCGGCCCCCGACGACGAGGCGATCGAGACCCGCGCCGACGCCGAGCGGCTGGGCCTGGACCGCTGCCTCGCCTCGTACATCCTGCCCGAGAACATGCTCTGGTGGCGGCTCGACCCGGCCGGCCACCGCTACGAGGAATGCCTGGTCCGCGAGCTGCACGAGGCCGACGACCGGCCCGAGGTCCGCTACCGCCACTGGACCGCGGCCGGTTCGACCCTCTACGACGACGACGGCGAGGCGATCGCGGCCACGCCGCACCCGTTCGGCCGCGTGCCGATCGCCCGCGTCTTCGACCGCCGCAAGCCCCGGTGCAAGAACATCGGCCAGCCCCGCTACGAGGGCGTGGCCGAGCGCCAGCGCGAGTATTACAACCGCGACTCGGAGCTGATCCTCTCCGACACCACCCAGGCGCACCCGCTCCTGCAAGGGCCCGAGGACTTCGTCCAGGCCGACGGGACCATCCCCATCGGCCCGAGCTGGCTGCTCCCCAAGAAGAAGAACACCCAGGGCGGCTCGGCCACCTACGAGGGGTTCGAGGTCGTCGACTTCCCCAAGGACGGCGCCGACTCGATCCGCAAGAACAAGGCCGACCTCCGCGACGACGTCGACCGCGACTCGGCGCTGGTCCGGCCCACCGGCCGCGACGGCGTGGCGCAGTCCGGCGTCTCGAAGGCGCTCGACCACTCCGACGGCAACAACCGCCTGGCCAAGCTCGCCAAGGTCCTCGGCCGGGCCGAGGAGCTGGTCGCCGAGCTGGCCCTGACGGTCCTCGACGACGAGCCGCCCACCCCCGCCGAGCTGGTCGGGGTCCGGGTCGCCTACCCGACCGAGTTCGACCTGTTCACGGCCGGCGACATGGCGCGGGCCACGGCCAACTTCCAGGGCCTGCTGGCCGACGCCGGCGCCCTGCCGATCACCGAGGGGCTGATGCTCGCCCGGCTGATGCGGCTCTGCCTGCCGGGCCTCGGCGACCTCCAGTACGCCGAGTCCGACGCCGAGTTGAAGGCCTACCTGACGCGCCGGGGTCGCGACGCCGGGGGGGCCCCGCCGCTCCACCCCGGCGACCTCGCCTTCTGAACCAGTCGCCCGGCTCCGCCCTTTCGTGGCCGCTCAAGGGCCGGGGCCGGGCGCCCGGCGGCCCCGGGCGGCGGGGGATTCCCTCGCCGCCCGGGGCCCGTCTCACATGGCCGGGGCTGCCCGTCGGCCGCCGAGCCGTGCCGCGGGCCATCTCGCCGAAAATGAGCACCATCGAGATTCGCAACGCGATGGTTTGATGAGATTTGCGGCCCGGCGGGCGGCGGAAAACAGGTCGCGCGGGCCGGCGAGGTCTGTCGGGACGCGGGGCGGACGGTCGCCCCCCAGGCCCGCCGGCCCCACGCACAACCGAGGCGACATGCTCCTCTCGCTGTTCTCCGCGTTCGCGGTCGGCCTGGCGCTGACCATCGCGGTCGCGACGATCGCGGTCCCGATCGCGCTCGGCCTCTTCGACCGCCGCGACGTCCCTTGATCCCGGGTGCCACCATGCGACTCTGCCGAATCCTCAGGGCCCCCGACCCCGAACCCTCCGGGGGGGGCCGCCCCGACGACGACCTGGTGACGATCTCGCGGGCCGAGCTCGACGAGCTGAGGGCGAAGGCCGACGGGCCGCCCCCGCCCTCGCCCTCGCCCTCGCCCTCGCCGGCCTCGGGGCCCGACCCCGACGCCCGGGCGGAGTTCGCCGCGACGCTCCGGGCCCGCGAGGCCGCCCATTCCCGCGAGATCGCCGCGCGGGAGGTGAAGTCGTCGGAGCTGGATCGGGCCTACAAGTCGGCCCTCCGCGACCGCGAGCTGGCGACGGCCCTGGTCGGCAAGTCGCTAGTCCCCGGCGCCGCGTCGCAACTGATCCGGCTCTGGCGCGACGAGTTCGAGGTCGTCGAGGAAGGCGGCTCGATCCGGATTCTGGCGCGGGACGGCCGCGAGGTCGACGAGGCCGTCGCCGACCGCCTGGCGGGCCCGGAGTTCGCCCACTTCTGCCTGCCTTCGTCGCGGGGCGGGACGGGGGCCCGGGGCCAGAACCGCTCCGCGTCGCCCTCGCCGTCGTCGTCGGCCGGGCCGAGGACCCTGGGCGAGGCGGTCATCATGCGGTGGCGCGAGGCCGCCGCCCGCCCGCAAGGGCCCGCACCGCCCGCCGGCTGGGGCCGCCGGCGCTGACCCGGGCCGGGGCGCGACCCCCGCGCCCGACGACTCCGCCCCCGCGTGCCGCCCGCCCGCACGTCCCCCTTTGACCGATGCCGCCGGAACGGATCGCCCGGTCGGGCCTCCGCGCCGCGGCGTCCCATCGAGACTGCCCCCCAGCGGAGTTCGCCTTCATCATGCCGAGCAGCTATCTGCAAGGGATTCAGGCCGCGTTCGACAATCAGGCCGAGATCGTCAACGACATTTATGTCGTCACGACGAACTGGTTCGTCAACCGCTGCCCCATCGTCACGCGGACGCCCCGGGTCCCCGTCGGCTCGACCGTCTTCTCGATCGTGAGCCGGGGGTTCCGCCCGCGGGTCGCCATGCTCGCCGCCGCCGTGGCGGCCGGCGACGGCCAGCTCGTCCTGGCCGACGCCAGCCCGTTCATGAACGGCGACGTCCTCGAGCTCGCCTCGGGCGAGCGGGTCGAGATCGTGGCCGAACCGATCCTGGCGACCAACACCGTGCTGGTCCGCCGGGCCGCCGAGGGGACCGCGGCCGGGACCGGCGCCGCCAGCGACGTCATCCACCTGATCTCCAACAGCCGGACCGGCGCCGAGATCAACCAGAGCGGCGTCGCGCTGCGGCCGGTCGGCGTCACCCAGTTCTGCCAGACCTGGCAGCACCCGGTGCAGGTCGGCGGCTCGCTCCAGGCGTCGGCCAACTTCGCCACCTCGGCGGGCGTCCGGACGCCGTTCGAGCAGGTCAAGATGGACGCGCTGCGGAACCTGATGGACGACATGGAAGTGTCGTCGTACTACGGCCGGGGCGAGGACCCCGCCGTGGCGAGCCGGCCGAAGCAGAAGGGGCTCAAGGCCCTGCTCTCGGCGAACAACGTCGTCGCCCCGACCAACGCGGGGGCGTACAAGGCCACCGACTTCATCCGCGACACGCTCGAGTCGTGCCGCTCCGGCGGCGGCGACCCCGACGTCCTCCTGCTGTCGACCAACTTCATGATCGGCCTGGCGACCTGGGGCCAGGCGGTGATGCGGATGAACGCCGGCTCCAACGTCTTCGGCACGCCGATCGACGTCTTCGAGGCCCCCTTCCTCGGCGGGATCACGATCATCGAGGCCCCGCTCCTGAAGCCGTTCACGGCGGTCGCGCTGACCTCCTCGGAGGTCCGGATGCGGATGAAGCGGAACGAGTTCTGGAACCCCCGCGGCACCCGCGGCGACTCGTTCGAAGGCGACTGGATGGCCGAAGGGGCCATCGAGGTCGAGAACCCCGGCCACCACGCCTGGGTCGAGGGCGTCACGGCCTTCTCGGCCAACTGATCGGCCGGCCGCCGCACCCGTCCCGGCCCGCCCCGACCCCGACTCCCCCCCGCGGCCGGCCGGCCGCGGGGGCCCTGACCCCAGGAGAGGCGAATCCCTTGTCACGCTACGTCTTCCCCGGCTACCCGGCCTTCCTGGACGCCGCCGCGGCGGAGCTGGGCCGGCCCGAGCTGGCCGCCCCCGCGCGGCGGGTGACGGCCCTGACCTCCATGGCCAACCTCTGCGCCCAGGCCACCCACGCCGAGGCCGGGCACGTCGCGGGGATCATGGCCAAGGCCGCCGAGTTCCGCGACCAGATCGCCACGGCCCTCCGCGCCGCCGACCTGATGCTCGCCGACGTCGAGGCCGGGCGGGCCCCCGAGCCCGGGCCCCCGGCCGCCCCCGGGCCCGGGGCCTCCTCGCCGCCCCCCTTGTCGGGCCGGGTCCGCCAGTTCCGGGCCGCGAGGGACCGCCCATGATCGCCTATGCGACGGATGAGGACATCGCGCTGCGGGCCTCGGCCGACTTCGCGGCCCTCTGCCCCCGCGACCAGACGCTGGCCTCGGGGTCGGACGGCGTCTTCGCGGCCAACGACCCGTGGACGCTCTCCTCGGCCTCGGTCGACTTCCTCGGCTTCGGGCTCGGGCCCGGCCAGGTGGTCCGGCTCGCCAAGCCGTCGTCCGCCTTCGGCCCCAACGGCGAGCTCTTCGCCGTCGCCGCCGCGGGGCCGGGCGGGATCACGCTCCGCCGCAAGGGCCAGCCGCCCGGCGTGGGCCAGCCCCCCGCCCCCGCGGCCGGCCTGGCCGGCGTCGAGTTCTCCGCGAGGACCCTCGGCCCGCAGGTCGGCCGCGCCAGCTACGACCTCGACCGCCGGTTCGGCATCGACGATCGCGTCGCCGGCCGCCGCCCGGTCGACCTCTACGACGCCCACCAGCTCCGCGAGGCCGTCGTCCTGACCGTCCTCTACCAGCAATACCAGGACCAGAGCCGGCAGTTCGCCGGCGGCTCGGACGCCCCCGACGACTGGTATGCGGCGAAGGCCCGGATCATCAAGGCGGAACTCGACGACCTGCTGGACCGGCTCTCGCTCAAGTGGAACGCCGCCGACGTCGCCTCCCGGGAGGTGGCGACGACCCGGTTCAGCACCCGGATTTCGAGGTGACATGGCGATCTCTTACAACATTTATGCGAACGGCGGCCGGGGCGGCCCGGTGGACTACACCCGACCGATCGCGACCACGACCGCCCTGACCTTCGCGCCCGGCCCCCTGGCCGCCCCGAGCGACAACACCTTCGCCGTCCGGGCCGTCGACGCGACCTCGGGCATCGAGGAGGCGAACACCGACGCCCGGACCCGGATCGTGATCGACGCCGCGGGCAACGACGTGACCTCCCGCCCCAACGCCGTCCTCGGCCTCGCCGCCACGCCCACCGCCGGCGGGGGCTGCTGGGTCTCCTGGGGCTACGACGCGACGGGGCAAGGCGGGCCGCCCGCCCGGTTCAACGTCTACCTGACGCCGGGCCCGACGGCCACCCTCGCCGGCCCCGCGGCGACGGTGGCCTACCTGCCCGGGGTCTCCGGCTACGGCTGCTCGCTGTCGGGCCTGCCGGCGAACACGCCTCTGACGATCGCGGTCCAGGCCGTCGGCGCCTCGGCCAGCCTGGCGGGCGTCGCGGCGACGGTCGCGGCCGAGGGCCGGGTCGCCCCCCTGGGCGACGTCGACTCCCTGGCGGCCGTCGCCTCGGCCTGAGCGAGGGCCGCCGGGCCCGCATCCCGATCGCAATCGGCAACTCCTCGCTCCGGGCCGGGCCGCCGCGACCTCCGGCCCGCCGGCCCGGCCCGGCCCCCGACGTCCTCGACCATGCCGAGATGACCGCCGCGCCGTCCTCGACGGGGACCCTCCGCCCATGCCCGGCTTCCTGACCGACCTCGTCAACAACAAGGTCCTCGACTGCTTCTTCGGCGGCGCGGCGATCGCGCCGCCTTCGAGCCTCCACGTGGGGCTCTCGCTGGCCAGGTCGTACAGGGGGGGCTACGTCGCCGAGCCCTCGGGCGGGTCGTACGCCCGGGTCGCGGTCGCCAACGACCCGATCCACTTCCCCGCGGCGACGGCGGGGACCAAGTCCAACGCGTCGCCGATCACCTTCCCGGCGCCCACGGCCACCTGGGGGGCGATCCTCAGCGTCTTCGTCGCCGACGCGCCGGCCGGCGGCAACGTCCTTGCGATGGCCGAACTCCCCTCCACCCGGACGATCGTCGGCGGCGACCCGCCGCCGACG
>JAABUX010000964.1_pt1 | contig 45864 bp, 31 predicted proteins | sample 5561851 | NCBI WGS metagenome assembly JAABUX01 (sample SAMN10711883, study PRJNA513361) | rock metagenome | isolation source: Antarctica rocks | place: Antarctica: Victoria Land, Richard Nunatak red sandstone | collected 2016-01-03 | reverse complement strand
ACGACCTTAGTTAAATATATTAGAAAGAGTTCTAGTTAGGAAGACTAAACCTCTAAAGGATTAATAAGAAACGGAGTATAACGACACCGAGCTAGACGTAATTATAGATGATTTACTAGCCCTCGTCAATCTACCTATTAATAGAGAGTTATAATCTAGAGAGGAAGAATTACGCGAAGAAATAGCTAAGAAATAGAGGAATATCGCAAAGATTAAATAAAGGCTAGCGGATATTCACGAATAACTTAAGGAATTAGACTCTAATAACGAATATAATAGTAGTTATATTCGGAAGGGAAAACCCGAATAAAGCCGAGAAAGCGAGGATGATTCCGACTAGGAAAACCTCAGCTAAACTTCTAAGAAAGGAAGTAATAGAGTAGTATCTCGAGCTTCCACATCAAAAGATCCACAGATAAAACTCGAGGAACGGGTAGAGTTCTACTAAGAAAAAGTAGTAGGAGGACTTCTAAAGAAGGAGTTTAGAAATGACTTAGTATATCTATAGCACGGAGTAATATACTAGTTAGCCTGCGCCGATAAAACATATATAATTTACTACTAAGCGAAAATAAACTTAGGAAAGTCTATTAGAATCTAAACGTGTGGAAAAGTTTAGTTAAGTTATAATAATATAAGTTATTATTAGTACTTAGTAACTAAGAGATCGAGGAAGTGGTTTCTAAACTATAACTAAAGATGGTATAGTAGTCTCCACGGACACCTTAAGCATGACGAGTATACTTCCAAGTGTCACTTACAGGACTAGTATACCTGCTTCTATAATAATTATAGAAAGCACATATATATAAAAAGAACTACCGGATTCCTATCCTTTTCAGGAAAAGAGTAATCCCTTATACTAAGGGGAAGTATAAAGAGATTAATATCCTTACCCTAAAAATATATCAGCTATATTTAACGAACTACGTAATATATATAAATATACCGGTTAAAATAGATAGTTAGCGGACTATAGTAATAATAGATTCTAGAGCATCTAGAAACTTTATCTCTAAAGTATTAGTACGGTTAGTAGGCCTACTAACGCGAAGAAAGAAGGATCTATATAACTTATAAATGGCCGACGGGTCAACGCTATTAAAAGGAAGCGTAGACGAGGAGATAACCTTGCTACTATTTATAATTCAACGATACTATAAGGAAATGTCCTTTAATATTATAAGGATAGCCACCTATTATATTATATTAGGTATGCCTTAGTTAGAAAAGTATAACCTAGCGATTAACTAGAGGAGAAAAGTACTTAAGTTTAAGCGAACTGGCGATATCACTAGATTCTAACCTACACGTCGATAGTAGACGACGGTAGATAAGAAATTAAACTAGAAGACGGTTAAGGTATATATTACCTTAATTTCAAATAAGGATAATCTTAAAACACAAGGATCCGACTTAATAGATACTAGCAGCGGTCCGCTAGGTTAATAAGTTAGAGTTCTTAGAGTAACTAATAGTACTCCTAATATCTTATAAGAGTATTAAAGATAGAAACGCCTCTTTATAAAAGAGATAATAGTAAAAGCTCTACTTAAATACTAACCTTAGGATTATAAGATTAAACTCGAACTAGGGAAGGAACTAACGTTTGGACCTATTTATACGTTATCTAAAAAGGAACTTATAGTACTACGCGAGTACCTTAATAAGAACCTAAAAAAGGGATTTATTCGAGAATCCAAATTACTAGCAGGATATCCAATACTCTTTATAAAGAAGAAAGACGGATCCTTATAATTATACGTAGACTATCGAAAGTTAAATAATATAATAATAAAGAATTATTACCTGCTACCTAATATTAGCGAGTTATAGGATCGGCTAGCTAAAGTAAAGATCTTTATAAAACTAGATCTTCGAGGAGCGTATAACTTGATTTAAATAAAGGAAGGTAACGAATAGAAAATAGTATTTAGGACTCGATATAGATATTACGAGTATCTAGTTATACCGTTTAGTCTTATTAACGTACTAGTAACCTGCTAGGTATTAGTCAATAATGTTATACGAGCTTATTTAGATCTTATAACAACTATATACCTCGACGACATATTAATTTACTCTAAAACTCTCGAGGAATATATCCTTTATATATAAGATGTATTAATATACTTATTATAAGCTAGACTCCTCTTAAAGCTAGAGAAATACGAGTTTTATAAGACCTTAGTTAAGTTCTTAGGGTTTATAATAACAACTAAAGGGGTTTATATAAGCCCTAAAAAGATTCAGGCTATATAGGAATAGCCTATACTACACGATATTAAATTAGTATAAGGGTTTCTAGGATTCGCTAACTTTAATAGACGTTTTATAGAAGGCTACTCTAAGAAAGCCTTACTACTAACGGAAATCACTAAGAAAGATACGGGATTTCGATAGGATACTAACTAGAAGAGAGCATTTAAAGAACTAAAGCAAGCTTATATAGATCCTCCGGTACTTTATACGTTTCGTAACGGAGAACTAGCACGTATTAAAATAGATGCTTCGGATCTTATAATCGGAGCATGCCTCTATTAGTAGAAAGATAGTAAGTAGTATCCAGTAGTATACTACTTACGTAAGATGTCTCTAGTAGAATAGAACTATAATATATACGACAAAGAACTTTTAGTAGTCGTCTATTCTCTATAGTATTAGAGAGTATATACTAAAAGCTATTCGGAACTTACTATCTTCACCGATTATAAAAATTTAGTAGGTTTTACGACTATAAAAGAATTAAATCGACGATAAGTTTAATAGTCTAAACTCCTTAAGTAATATAAGTTTAAAATTTAGTACACCCTAGGAAAAGATAATAGACGAGCAGACGCTTTAAGTAGACGATCTAACTATATATAAGTAAAAGATATTACTACTTAACCTATCTTAAAACAAGAAAACGATAGATCGTTAGTACTAGTAAGGAATCTAGCTACGACTATGCGAGTTACGACATATATAGTTCCTGATTTAAAGGAAGTATACGAGAATAACAACCTAGCCGGACAACTTAGGAAGGAACAGCCTAGCCGGGACCTATTACTATATAAATAGAAGCTATACTTACTACCGAAAGTAATAGAAGAAGTAATTAGGGATTACCATAATAATCCTTTACTAGGATATCTAGGAGTATCTAAAATATTAGAACTCATTTAAAGAGTATACGCCGCACTAAACCTACGAGCGTTAGTCGAGTAATATATCAGGGAATATATATGCTACTAGCAGAACAAATCTGCGAGATATACTAAGTACAGATAAATTTAGTTTACCGAAGTTCTAGATATACTATAGAAAGATATTACGATAGACTTTATTATAAAACTACCTTAGTTAGTTAACCCGGTAACTAATAATAAGTACGACTTAATAATAGTTATCGTTGATAAACTTACTAAGTATACCATTATAATCCTATATAAGGAATCCTATAACGCTAGTTAGCTTGGATTCATTTTATTAGATAGACTGATTAGAGATTATAGTATACCGGAATTAATAACTTTAGATAGAGACAAACTCTTTATATTAAACTATTAGAAGACTTTAATCGCGTTAATAGGGATTAAACTACGAATATTAATAGCCTATTACCCTTAAACGGATAGATAGACTAAACGTACTAATTAGATAATAGAAGTATACCTTAGATACTACGTTAATAAAAGATAAAATAATTAGGTTATATTACTCCTAATAGTATAGCTAGTATATAACGATAAAAGGTTAGATATAATAAGGCTATTACTGTTTTTTATAAACTACGGTCGACACGTAAACTTATTCCTAGATCCTTAATAAGGACTAGATACCGAGAAAGCCTTAGTATTAACTTCTAATATAAAAAGCTTATATAAAGATATATAGCGCAAGATTAGCAAGGCTAATACTACTATAAAGAAGTTAGTAAATAAGAAAAGAAAATTAGGTCCTTAGCTAAAGAAGGGGGATAAAGTATACCTCCTTATAAAAAATTTGAAAGGTATAAGACCGAGTAGGAAACTAGACTATATTAAAGTCGGACTATTTTTAGTTATTAGGAATAAAGGGCCTGTCAACTATAAATTATAGCTTCTACCCGACGCTAAGATCTACCTAGTATTCTATATCTCGATATTAGAACTAGTAGACCCTAATACACCTTTATAAGAAACCTTCTACTTCTAGATAGAAGAAGAGAATAAATTCGAAGCCGAAAGAATTCTAGTATATAAGAGTTAGAAGTACCTAGTAAAATAAAAAGGGTATAAAGATTCGGAAAGTACCTAGGAGCTAATTAAGAACCTTAAGAACTATTAGGGCCTCCTATAATAGTTCCGCTAATAATAGTAAACCTAGACTAGTTAAAGTTAGGAGGGACTTTAACCTGTTCCGAGGAAATATTAAAGAGGAAGTCGTTAGGGGAAGGATTAGCTATTTACTTATTAACCTCGACCTCCTCGATATTTTATAGTTCCCCTTCGACTATTTCTCTTTAAACTCGCTCTAATATTTCCAGCTCTATGGTAAGACGGACTATCCGAGCCTGGGCCTCCTTTTAGAAAGCCTTCCACTCTACTAGCTTAGCATCGCGCTATTTCTAAACGCGAGCCTAACGAGTAGGAGAGAAAGGAGCGAGATCGCAGCTATAGCCTAGTCGGGCGCATTCCACGTAATGATTAGACGAACCCCCTACTTTATACTTCTCTAGGCGCCTAGCCTTTTCGCAGTTCTTATAGACGCGTATTAGGGTTGCCGGCGCGATTAACGATAATAGCTGGCGACGACGGAAAGAGCTTGATAGTTTATACCTATTAGTAGGTATTATAGAAGTTAGGATTATCGGGACGATAATTCTTAGAGGAGGAGCTAATATTACGAGTATAGACTAGCGGTCCTTATACTACGCCTAGTAAAGGCACTTCTAGTTACTATTAGGTGGATTAGTCTAGAGAGAGACTCGACTTATAGGTGGATTAGGTGGATTAGCTTACTAAACTATAGGAGCCACGTGTAGATTAGATAGATCGGTCTACCGACCTATACCTCTTAGTAGGATCTTATATATCTATATAGAAAGCGTACGTTCCTACTTAGATAGGAGCTTCGTACTTAACTTATATTATTAACCTAGATATCTCCTAGATACTAAATATAATACTCGACCTGTATTAGACTAGTTTAGTACGAAGCCTATTTACCCTAGTCCTTAATACTCCTCTCTACGAGATCTACTTAGACTCCGGAGCCTTCTAGTTAGAAGACGACGGGTCGTAATAATTACCTTCTATTCTAACTAATATTAGGTATATTAGTAGTAGAATAAGTACTTTATAAAAAATAATAGGATTTTTATTACTAATCTAATTACTCTAGCTATTAATATATAGAATTTAATAGGTAAATTTATTTATAATAATATATCTTTTAAACTATTATACTAATTTTTATAATTTTTATTTTAAATAGTTATAAATATATTATATAATTTTATTTAAATAGAAAATATTATAAAGGATAGATATATATATAAGTAGAATATAAAGAAATTTTAGAATTCTATTTTTTATACTAGTTTAAAAAAGGAATTTAAGGTACTTATAAACTAACTAATAAGTTATAATAAGCTTAAGGTCTTAAATTACCTATATTCTATTATAGTAAGAAGATTAATATTATTAATATTATTTTTAAATTAATACTTACTTTAATTAGTATATCCTTTTTCTTATAATTTCTAATAATTCCTTATTTAAAGAAGATATAGATTTTATAATAGTAATAGGAAGATAAGTAAATAAATATATATAATTATATATTAATAAAAGATAAGTAGGTATAAGAGTACTCTCTAATAAATATAGTAGTTATAGCTAGAAGTACTATCCTAGATAGATTTTACTTCTTGCTAAGGAACTTAGATAGTAAGATAGCGCTTACCTCGGACACCGGTTTTTAGCGCCTTACGAAGCGGCTGGTAGAAAGTTACACGTGGTAAGCTTGAGCCAAATCTAGAAAGTGGTATTGACGCCATGCATCTGCACTCGCATCCCTTGTTGTTCGGATACCAGATCATCCCACGTTTATTGCCGCCTAGCAGATCATTTCCTGCAAGTGGTAGTGTTACGTTATCTCGAGGATGACATTAGAGGCGGTGAAGTCACAAGCACGTAGCCGTCGATTATTACTTGCTTCGGCTAGATAGCCACTCCCATGGGTCTTTTACGCGGCAAGACCTGGCTATTTAGAGATGGCCCCCCAGCGTAGACACCGCCGTTAGGAATGGAGAAAGGACTCGGAACATTCTCGGGAAGATAAGAGTCATTGTTTGACTATCCACACGTCTGCTCCAATGTAATCAATATTATTCTTGTGGCTTCCCCTTTTAAACGTTTGTCTTCAATTCGTATAATATGTGGCCTTCTATGAGCGACAGGATATGGGCTTCGGCGTCTGTAGTTGCGGTGCAGTCTCTGCTGCACCTCCCTCTGGCGCTCGCAGCTACGTGCCCAAACCATGGCGCTGTCGAAGCCGAGTTGGGTAAGAACTTGACACCAGGCAGTTCCATCGATAACTCTACGGCCAATACTCCGCGATGGAGCCTCTATGGCGCTCCGAGGCCAGCATTCGTCATTAATGTCGCTTCCGAGATAGACGTTGCTACCACTGTCCGTTCCAAACTCTACATATCAAGCAATATGTGATTAATAACTCGTGAGCAGGTTCAATACTGTAACAAGAACAATTTATCCTTCCTCGTACAAAGTCGCGGCAATGGTTGGGCCGACACCTTTCGCCTTGGTGACTGCGGGATTTTGATTAACATAGCCGGCTTGAACAAGATAACCTTCAACTCTGATAAGACAGAGGCTACGATCCAAGGAGGCACTTTGGTGAATGATATGGTTATTGCAGCCTACGGCAATAATACGAGGTTCGCTAATCCCACTTGTGCCTGTCTTGGCTTCCTTGGAGCTATGCTCGGAGGAGGAATCACGCGTGCGATGGGCCTCTACGGTGCAGGTGTTGATCAGATTGTATCCGTAAATCTGGTGACAGCGTCCGGACAAGCACTGCTAGTGGACCATACCCACAACGCTGATCTTTGGTACGCAATACGCGGCGCCGCAGCAAACTTCGGTATCGTCACTTCTGCCGTGGTCAAAGCCTATCCTACCCCCCAGGCTCTTAATATAGCATGGGAGGGAGCAGTGACGTTCTCCGACGACAAACTCGAAGCCTTGATTCATGCCATCCATATTTTGGATCTCAAACCTCACATGCAAATAGACTTTCTCTTCGCCACGAGCGGCCCGCCGTCGTACAAGCCCACGATCACTGCAATACCCTTCTTCCTTGGCAACGCTTCTGCGGCCGAGGAAGCATTTGCACCAATTCTGAAGGTCGGCCCAACTTCTAATGGAGCAACAGAAGTCCCCTACACCCAGTGGGGTCAATTCGCAGACTCCTTCTGCGAGAAGGGCGAGCGCAAACCAGCATACGGAGCATCACTGGGCCGGCAGGGTCTTGAACCCAAGACCTGGCGTGCCATATATAACGACTTCAAGACATTCGTGGCTTCTTATCCACAGGCAGCCAATTCCAGCATCTTAGCTGAATATTATCCTGTACAGAAAGCGGTTGCGATTGGTGGTACCACCTCCTCGTATCCTTTTCGTGATGTTCCGATCCATGTCGTCGCGATTCCCTTGTACGCAGACAGCAGTCTCGACGCAGCAGCTAACGTTTTTGGATCCCGCGTACGTGACTTGTTGCGCTCCACGGATGGTCTAGTCCGAAACAGCACGTGAGTGGAATCAGTAATCCCGTTCCCTCCTTCTCCTTTCTCCTTTGAACCTTGCTGATCTGAATCCCTTAGTTACATCAATTTTGCGCACGGAGATGAGCCCCTAGAGACTATTTATGGAAAAAGCCTGATGAAGTTACAAGCTTTGAAAGAACAACACGACCCACAAAACAGGTTCAACCAGTGGTTTCCAATTGCTTGATCCACGCTGGTTTGAACCCCACGCATGAGCCTCACACTGACTATCTCTAATGTAGATAGAATAAGTGCCATTTCTTGTCTTTACACCCGGGCTGCTGTTTCAATTCGTACGCCGAAGTGGCAAGTAATGGCGGTATACCCGCTTCGAACCCTTGGCTTTGCGTCTGTCATCGAAAAAATATAGTTACTATTGTATGAGAGAACTTACAGTAGTCCGTATCTATTACAATCTCGAGGCTACGACGTTAATTATTCACAACAGCTCCTTAGTAAAGCAGCCATCCGGATCCCAATGTTCCTTCAACTCCTTTAGCTTTCTAACCGCTGTAGCGTCTCTGTACCTATGCTCGATGGGATCATTGCGGCTTGTATTTGTATAAGCGATAAAAGCGTCCTCCCTAGTATCTGAACGCATTATTTCCTGTGCCCTCTGATCGAATTGCAGGACTTTCTCATGTAGCCTAGGATTCGTGTACCACGTAAGGATGTTACTAAGCCATGCTCACGGTGTCAGCAAGTATCTTAGTTAATGATGTGTGACCGCAAGGGTTAACCCACAGCCATATCTCAACGTCCTTAAGACCAAATGCTGTCTCCGTCTCTCTTGCCCCCTTGCTGGGCGTCTGCGTGTGCCATTCGATGGTGAAGACCGAGCGCTCGGTTCCCGGTAGCGTCTCGAGCAACTCTCGATGAAGATCCACAAGCCTACCGAAGTTGTCCGGATTGATAGATTGCAGGCCCGTCTGGCTGAAGCGCTTGAATTCCCCTTTAGGACACATCCAGCTTAGATGGTCGCTGTGGTTCACGAATTCAGATGCCTGGTGGTCGTGATGCAAGGGGTCCATATCGATCAGAGGCTTGAATGTCGCTTGCAGCTCAGGCTCTGTTCCAAAAAATTGCGGAGCAACCATCAAAACGCGGCCGTTTGACGGGTCATTCATGGCCATGAAGTGCCCTGCGGAGGCATGGTCGTTCGCTGAAACCACACTCTTGAGGACCTGGCATACTTCGGATGCTCTTTCAGGGGGGTAGAAAATTGTGCCGAGCTGACGCACGCCGTCAGGACCCATGAGCGAAGGACTGTACGTGCGCAGGACTAGCTCGGTGACGATACCGAAAAACTGTCCTGCTCCGCGGATTGCCCATAGAAGATCATTGTTAGAAGTCTCTGAGGCGACAACTACGTCACCGCTGGCTACCACGATTCTTGCTGAGAGAATGTTCTCGCATGCGTAGCCAATGAGAGGGGTATAGGAGCTGATACCACCTCCAATCATGTATGGAATTGCACCGACAGTGTTGCCATTTGCAACGGCTAAAATCCGGTCAGTAACTCTGTGGCGCAGATATAGCCTCTATTCATACTCGTGAACTGCGCCTTTTCGCTGAGAGCTACTTGAAGCTCCTTCATTAAGACACCTCCCCGCACTGCAACTATGCGCCGGGCTGGATCAACGACCACCTCTCTGTACCGAGACAGATCGATAATCATGCCATGCTGAACGGTGGACCATTGACTGTGGCCCCCAGTGGCAGGGACGAAGGGAATGTTTACCGCGCGGGCTTCTCTAACCTGTAAAATGAAGAGGTAACGGCTCAGCGTCCATCGGCTCCATTTTAGGGGGAGGACATGGGGTAATTGACTGACCAATACTGCAATATCGCGTTCACTAGTTGGCTGAACAATCACAGCTGGTGTCTTGCGGTCAATGTCCGTCCATCTTTCATGAGCAGCGGCAAACCCTGGACTGTCCTCGGTTAAGATTGCCGAGTCCGTTGAGATCTTGCGGTACAAGTCTTTGATGAAGCTCTCCATTGAAGTTTGAGGGGATGGAAGAATCAGCAAGGTACTAGCGCTTTCCACGGCTTGGGAAGTGGTAGCTAAGGACAAACCAAAAAGTGGAAAATCGACTTGCGAACAATTCTGAGACTTACAAAGAGGATTGGGATCCAAACGTCAATGAACCTGAAACGAAATATCGGCACCCACCTTACACACACCTACGATTATGTGAAGGCTGTGGCCAAGGCGAAGGATTATTCCCGATCCTCGTCGCTCCAAGAATTCAGCTTGAAGTCAATGAGGGGAAGTCTGTCGATCAAGGAATCACAGGTACGTACAGTTAGTACTGCTGCCTTCCCAAATCACACTTCTCCAGAATGGTAGCAGATCAGCGGCTTAGCGGCCAAGCACCAAGATATGTACATGAAGTGTAACCATCGGTGGCCTTCTTCCTTCTTTTGCGAGCTGTACATGAGATGACACAGCGCTAAGGTAAGCGCACAAGGATGAACGACGCCGGAACGGTTGAGTGGCGGCCCAGAAGCGAATCATCGCACCCGCTCTCCGAGGAGGAGCGACGTGGGGGGAAAAGATCAACTTCAGCCTTATATAAGCGCCGAGCTCCGAGCTTAGCATCAGTGTCGATCCGGGGCTGAGGCGGACGGAGAGACCAGATTGGTGCGATAAAAAATTGCCGCACACCCTCTTCTAAGTACTGCAGGTGTCACAAACTCAAATTACGCATGTCCCGAGGTAGGGTGTCCACCAGCCGAAACACACCGCTATTTCCCTTCAGCATGAGGTGCCACTGCACAATCACTCCGGCTACATAGACTGTGCCACTATCAATGTATAGTATGGGAACTTGCCTCCTGCATGCGCTCACAGCCGTACCTTAGCGTCGTGCAAACCCGCCTCAATTATCTGATTCACGTAGCCCGGTTTGGGTTGATCGCCGGTGTCCCAACGCAGGAGGATGTTGGAACTAGTCCTGCCGCGAGCAAGAGAAGGTAGAAGCTTAGGTTCCCGTGGGATCCTTGTTGAGAGTGTCCGGGGATTCAGTGTTTTGCTCTGCTGCTGCTGTCGTTGTCTTCTCACCCATTGGACAATGCAGAGTAAATCGATGATACCAAGATATTGATCATGATTGCAAGTGCGCCTTTCAAATTTACGAACATACTCGGAATATTTTGAGCTACGCCGAGAAGCAGTTCTTATTCGAAGGACTACTCTCAATCACACCTCTCTCGCCAATCGTTTCTCGTTGTACTTCTACACACAAGTCTACGGAAATCAGCAAGTCGGGTCTGACGTCGATTCCTGTATGCGAGAATGTCGACATCAGATCATGTTTTCTCCCAGTACTCAAAACCAGTACTTGTTGGTGTCGGTGTAACTTTCACAATCTTGCCAATCATCGTTGTTGGCCTTCGTTTCCATGCTCGCCGTTTTACTCGCGCTGCCGTTGGCATCGACGACTGGTGCATAGTCGTTGCTCTAGTAAGCACTCAGGCTCAAGATCTCAAGCTCCTTCTCAGTATCTGTATCTAAGTTTGATCGCAGGTTCTTTGCACAGCAGGCGGAATTGTGGAAATAATCGGTATGTTCTTAACATGAAGACGACATGCAAGTCAAGTGATTTGCAACGCTTGTAGAACCGAAAGGAAAACCCTACTGATTACCTACAGCTGCGGAGATAGGAGGCATGGGTCAGCAGCAGCAACTAGGACCTCATGGCGAGCTCATACATACGCCTGAACTTACAAATTATGAAAAGGTAAGAGGCACCCTCCGCGTAAACCACTGCCGGGACTGCGAAGCTGCCAACGGATAAATATCAGGCTGATGGAAACGTGAAAGTGCCGATATATCAACGAAGTGATTACCACGCTAAACCTTGGCGTTATCAAGATATCCATCTTGTTATTCTATCGCAGGCTCTTTGTAGTCAAGCCTTTCATGGTTGCGAGTAGCGTGATGATGGCACTTGTAGCCAGCTGGGCAGTATCCTTTACATCCGCCATGGCAGCCCAGTGCAATCCTCCCCCGTACTTTTGGAAGTCATTTGAGATAGACTACCCGGCGCACTGCATTCAAGTTCAGCTTATGTACGAAGGACTGGCATACTCTGATCTTATCCTTGATGTGTTGGTGTTGTCGCTTCCAATTCCAATGGTAGCTTCGCTTCAATTGCCGTGGAAAACGAAGATTAAAGTCATCGACGTTCTCATGCTAGGCTCAGTGTACGTGCATTCTCACATTTTCACAATGGATGCTTGACAATTAACAATCTTCATAGAGTACTCGGTTCTGGAATTGCTCGAGTCGTTTCGTTCATGCAAGTAGTTGGGTTCACAAATCGGAATCCGGAGGCATACTTCAAAGATACGCTATGTAAGTTCGCCCAATGAGGGAACGCATTCTCTGTTCCATCAAGCTACTAACGCCCTTCGCTCGTAGGGTATACGGCTGGGCCTCTATTCTGGGTCTTTGCTGAGAATGCCATTGCTATCATCGGCGCTTGTCTGCCTACCCTGGCCCCATTGTGGAGCAGGAAGCAGCATCCCACCTCCAGAAGTGGATCGTACCTCAAAAGACTCTGGAAGACATCCAGCTCAAACCCATACAATGACCTCGAAGGTCCATACCAGCATACAAACAATGGCGAAGACGCTTCTGCTCGTCAGTTGGTTGCGTTGGGTCCCGCAACTAACATTCTTGCAGATAGTATCGCTCTCGGCGATAAGCCACAGGAAGGTATTCAAGTTAAGACAACACTCTCCACAAATTACACGAGATAGCGAGTCTCATGTCATATACAAGGCCTCAGTATGATCTGCCTTTAGCATTAACACAGGCTACTTTGTGACGCTTCATCGAGTTCTTTCTCGGAAAAGTTGATCTATAAGGTACGTTGGCTCGTCGCAAGGGACCGACGCTTCGGCTACTATCATTCCTGTTGGGTTTTCTGAGGAGAGCCAATGCTTGAGACTAGCGAGAGCCGGACATGATACAACCGTTATAGGGAAGATACGGGGAGAGCTATCGTGTACTACAGTAGAATTACTGGGCCTGAGCCATCCTCACTAATCTGATGCTGCCATCGTGAAGTAGTATTGTAGGATTAAGATAGGAAACGATCGACAATGCACAGCACGTATATAATCCTCTCCGAACCCCACCAATGGATACTGCGCTACTGTAATGCAACAATCCTCCAATCTACCTCGGAGCGGGTATGTCCACCAAGCTTAGATGATGGTTGCTTACGTGCAGCTACCGCCGTCACTATGCATTTCGAATGATTGATGATAGGCACAAGCGTAATCACTTATATGTCATTTCAGCGCTTGTAGACATTGGGTGTTGTGTACTCAATCCGGGCGTTGGCGTGAACATCTCTTATCGACGCAGCTGAAAGTCTGCAATCTTAGTGCCCAGTCCTTCCCTTTTCCCGGAAGCCACATTCTCAGCAAGGCTGCGAATGTCACAAACCCGTTCCCTTCTCATCATCTCTTGTAGAACCACTTAATCATGGTTAGCAAATCGTTGAATCACGAGGACTCGGAGAACTTCTGGAAAGTGGCAGCCGACGATTCGGAATTCTGGCAGGCCTATGTCTCTACTCGCCCCAACTATGACCAGGCCTTCTACGAACTCCTGTATAAGTATCATGCAGCGCACTCGTCCTCTTATGCCGTCGCTCACGATGTCGGCTGCGGCGCCGGCCAAGTCGCTGCCGAACTGGCCTCTCACTTTTCCCACGTCGTCGCATCAGACAACAACGACAGCCATATCGCTGTAGCCAAAGGGCGCTTGACTACAGACTTTGACGAATCGCGGATCTCATACAGCCTGTCCAAAGCCGAAGACATAGCCTCTCATCACCCCCCAGCCTCTGCCGACATGATCGCTACCGCCGAAGCTATCGTCTTGATGGACGCAGACTTGGGGTTGCGAAACTTCGCCAATTTGCTCAAGCCGGGCGGCACGCTCGCCGCTTGGTTCTACGGCCGCCCGACCTTCTCAGAGCCTGCGTATTTTGTCACATGCCAGCCGATCCTCGACCAGATCATGGTCCTCAACTGGGCTAAAGTCATTCGCGGTAGCGGACCCACGCGTATGTGGGGTTTCAAGCGCTGCGCCGACGCCATGGAGAGCTGGCTCGACTGCGTGCGGTTCCCCACTGATACCTGGAAGGACGTCCAGAGGCTCAAGTGGAACACGCATGGAACACTACCTTTTTTCGGGAAAGAGGCGTGCGGATTTGAGATCGAGCCCGTGTCGAATGTGGCGGAGGGGGACAAAGTTGTTACGAGCGAAAACCCCGAGTTTTGGATGAACACTTGGGATGCGGCGGCGGTGAAGAGATATTTTAGCGTGCTATTCCCCGGTTTCAAGGAGGCTATTGGGGAGGGGGATGATGAGATCGATGGGCTTTTTGTAAAGTTAACAGAGGCTATGGGTGGTGAAGAAGTGATTAGGAAATGTACCTGGCCGTGCGTGCTTATACTAGGGACTCGTCGATAAGCCATAGTATTGAAGTAAGCCTGCTCTTAGCACTTACAGTAGGATACTATAGAGAAATGAATACTATTATAAAGTGTTTCCTTTTGGTAGTAGTCAAAAAGGTTAGAAGGGAACTAAGTCTCTTTATACCTTTTCTAGACTTAAAGGCGGGGCTCATATTCTATTATAATTATCACGCTTTGTCAAACAATAGCATGCTATAGCAAGAGCATGGTTCAGGGAAACCGACTATGAAGGAGTTGGTAGTGGCGACCTCTGGTGGGAGTCAGCCTTCATCAGACGCCATTGCACCCTCAGAATTCCAAGATACTATGGGGGTAATATTACTATCCTCGCAGGCTTGTCAGATAGCTAACCATTGTAATCCTGCAGATCGAGTGTAAATTTCCATTCAATGGCTATTTGGAACATTATTGACATCTATCGCGATAAGATTCTTCTCTCTAGAATCCAGGAGGAGCTCACAGCTGCAGACTTACACGGAAAGACTTCGAGCCAAGCCGTTGATACAGTGCTGTTAGGGTTGCTCCGCCTCCGGGTTAAAGTACAAACAGTGTTTTCCAGCGACCAAGAAGACATCCGCATCAATGAATGGCGATTTCCCAAGAAGAGCCTGGTTATAATCCCTGCAGGTGCCGCTCATCGGGATCAGGCGTTTTCGAACACGAAGGATGGGGAGTATCCTGTCGACAAATTTTAGGCCGACCGATTCCTCGCTTATCCAGGACATACTCGGAGTGGGCCTCAACGGAGCGATATTGTCGCCGGAGGCGACAATGAGGACACAGCACCCGACTTTGAAGACCGGAATAGCCAGATTTGTCAACTCAAGACTAAGCGACGCCTTCATACCATGGAGCGTAGGAGAAAGAATCTGTCCCGGGCGTGGCTTCGCTCGTTGTGAGATTCATACCATTGCTGCCATAACCGTTGAGCGATTCGATATGGAGATTCTCACACTGGACGGGAATATTGAAGTGAAGGTGCCTTTTACGGAATTGGCACTCAACGACCATTGAGACGTATTCCCTTCAAAGGTACGGAGAAGGAAAGGAAGTAGAGAGTAGAGAGATCCTATACTAGCAATCCTAGTAATTGAATAGATCTTTACTGAGCGCGATCTTCCAACTTGCTCCCTTACTCCACTATCTCAGGATGGAATACACCATAAAGCCAAACACAACAAGTATCCCCTACTTGAGAACTTCAAATCTCTATGAAAGGACGTTGTGTCCACTCATGAGCCTTTGGTGCTGGATTCTGATCAATTCCCAATAAGGCACATGGCGTAAGAGCCGCCCGGTAGTAGGCAGGGGTTCGCACACATTAGATGGCTTGGAAGATCTGGTGGTGCTATCAAGCTTATCGCCATCTATGAGGTAGTTGGCTTTGAGCTTCATGAATGGTTCCTAAGTGATGGATCATCTGCTCAAGCCATTTATTCTTCGTAATTTCTGTACCCAGATAGTTGTGTAACGAAAGTGACAGGAGGAGCAACGCCTCAGTGCCTCAAGAGATTTTAGAATTTTCGAACGGAGACCCTGCACGGATAATGATCTACAGGATGTGCCGCCCCTTCCTCGATCTGATATGCCCGCTCTCCCCTGTAGGTTTTTAGGCCTCTGCCAGGATGAAACCTATCCCATTCGTCGTATGCGGGTGTGAAGTCAAATTGACGTACTATGAAGGGCACAGGCCATTATCACCCGCAACCCGGTCATCACATAGCCCTGTGCAATACAATTTCGAGGCCCGATTTCGAAAGCGCGATAAGCACCTTTGGTTGGTAGAAGCTCATCGCTACACTCGGCGAGCCAACGCTCTGGAATGAATTCGTCGGGTCGATTCCAGTAAGCTGGTGCTCGATGCATTTCTGTATGGACTGTAAATACCGCCGCACAATCTTTCGTGGGACAACAGTTGCCTTGATCGTCGACCAGGTCAGCGCTTGGGCTACCTGCACGGCTGGCGCCTCCCGGAGGGAAGAGGCGCAACACTTCTTTGATGACAGCATTAGTATATGTCAAATCGTTGGTGAGATGGGCCTGCTCTTTGAGTATGGAGGGAGCCGCCGACAAGTCCGAACCTAGAAGCCTATCGTGCTCGGCGCGGACTTTGACAAGTGCGTTGGGGTTAGCTGCCAAGAGATGTTGGATGTAGCATATCGTGCTACTGGTGGCGTCATGGCCCACAAACACAAAGAGGCGAATCTGGCTGATGGCAAATGCCCGGAATTCGGGGTCGAGTTTTTCGGGCCTTACTTTTGCGTTTTCCGGGAGATAGGCCTGCAAAACTAAGTCGATGACTGATTTAGTCCCACTCCCATCCGGATCAGCCTTGTACTCGTAGTATCTCTTATCTAGCTCGTTCCCAATACACTTGTCCACCTTTCGACCATTCCACCAGTGCACAGCATGGCGTGTAACGTTCAGGTATTCCAGAGGGTTTGTGTCAGCGTTTGCCTGATGCCATCGAATTTGACTTAACATGCAATCCGCTAAAGTATTGTAACCTCTTTGAGCACCTAAAGGGGCGTTTCTACTAATATGTGAGATTCGACCTGGTGAGAGAAGGATGGCACGTAACCCACAGTACTGTCTTCCCAATAACATCGATAGTGAATCGTAAGGTCGTGGAGTCGAGATAAAACATGGTATCTTGGCGAGCAAGAGCTTGTAGCGTATCGCAGTAGACCGAGGTTTCATCGACCATATCTGGCACCAGTGACAGAACATGGTCGGCACTGAAACCTTTACTGAATACTGCACGCCACGGCTTCCACTTTTCCTCGGGCAAATCGAACATGCTGGGACCGCCGCAGATGGGACGGAAGAAGCGAGGCAAGAGCTTTGGTCTCTGCAGAGACATGGCAGGGTTGGCGTGGATCTGTGTTGCCACATGGGGCGACACGACTACCAGGAACAGGCCGCTCACTGGCCATAGATCAAGGTAGAAGGCTCCCTCCTCGGAGAAGTGCTCTCGAGCAACATCCCCGAATGCACTTTGATAGTGGGCGTTCCTTGGCAGCTTATCGATCATTGACTTGAGGTACAGCAAATGTCCGAAGAAGAAATTATGACCAGGAGCCACAGGCTAAATCCATTAGAAATCATGTCTATGTCTGCCGTAGAATCATGCAGCCTGACTTACGGAGCCAGCTCTCTTCCTTTCGTAAATTAATATGCGAGCATGATAGAGATGGGTGAAGAAGTATGTGACTGAAGTTGCAATCAAAACAAGTGCTGCCATTGACTGAAGTGACCAAACAGTAGCCATAATGACGGATGATGGCTGAACTGTCACATGGAGAGAAGAAGTGGAGGCAGTGTCGAGTATCCTTTTCCAGGGGCATTGGAGCCGACCATGCTATGTGTTGGCAGCAGCCTTCCGTTTGGATTTTTGATACGATATGTAAAACACAATACCAGCGCCGCCCTAGTTCTAGTATTTGAATACGCTGGTGCTCCCGGTACCGCCCGTTCTTGTGCGCGGACCCTTCCGCCCGTGTACCCCGCGCGTACACCCGGCGACAAAAATGGCCAGGCGCTTATTCTAGCTTTGTGTCCGAGCGGGCATTCGAACCATAACAATGTAACCTTCTATTCTCTTATCGCTGTCTTGGATCGGTTGCGCTGAATACGATAGGTGCATCTGTTTCGTGTCGCATTGGTCACTCGTTGTTGTTCTATAGTCTCTCCCGTTATGCCTGTGTTTCTGACGATTGTATGAATGCTTTCATCTCCATGGCGACCCGCTTTCGAACATTCATCCCCGTTTCACGACCAATGTTTCGCCAATTGCCACCACTGCTGCCGCTATCTGTGCGCAGTTGGAAATCAAGCCTGTTATTTGTATTGTTCCTCGTTGTGAGCCTAATTCTTTGGCAGCTTGGAGCTATACACAGCGCCCAAGTACTTGCTGGCTTCAATGAGCCTCCGCCGGCGCCTCTGCCTTCCCATGTCGATACAGCACAGCACTACCCACCACGGCCGAACATATGCCAGAGTACTCCAGACTGGCTAGAGGAGCTTGATATTCCGTTCCCTGTTCGATATGCCCGAAGAGATATCATTGTTAAATTCAGCCCGCAAGCACAGCGTTCCTCGATTACCAAGGTTGATGAGCCTTTGTTCGGAGGCCTGCAAGTAGTGGATCCTGCAAGTGGCAATCAAAGCGGTCTGGCGCATTGCATGGAACCTCTTACATTAGAGGTTCCTGTGTTTGCCAAGAGTCCTGTAGATGCCTCCCATATATTATTTGGTGCGGCGACTTCTTTAGATCGCTTAAATGCATCGATCCCCTTCTTTCAAAGATGGCTAGCCCACACCAACGCCAGATTATTCGTGATCGTTACCGGACCGGATGACAGTAAACCGGATCCACGGCGCATGGGCGATCTGCAATTGCACATACGTGATCTCGGGATCTTGATAACGCTCGTACCGCCACTCAGCCGGAAAGATGGGAATACGGAGCGCTACTTCTCGCTTGTCAAGATCCTGTACGCAAATCGAAATGAGAAGACGCGGTGGCTTGGCTTCGTTGATGATGATACTTTTGTCACTTCTATGACAGCACTGGTATCCGCCCTCGACAAACATGATGGGACGCAGCAGCGCTACCTTGGTGCCCTCTCTGAGGAGTGGTGGACAGTCACGATGTATGGTCTCATAGGTATGGGCGGTGCTGGCATATTCCTCTCCCTACCTTTGGCCAAAATCGTCAATACAAATTATCAAGACTGCAAAAGAAATTCAGAAAAGACTTTTGGAGATCACAAGATCTACGAGTGCATTGCGAGGCATACAGACACCCGGCTGACGGTATTGCCTGGTCTGTATCAAATCGATATCCACGGAGATCGGTCCGGCATCTTTGAGAGTGGCCGCCAAATTCTCACCCTTCATCATTGGAAAGAGGGCTATTGGGACGAGCATGGTGATGGACCCGACGGCATCAGACATCAGAGATGGTTTCCCATGAACGAAATGTCGCTTGTGACAGACGTGTGCGATAGATGCTATTTGCAACGCTGGCAGTTTGGCACAGACATCATCCTCACAAATGGTTACTCTATCTCTGTGTATCCAAAGGGCGAACTTCTGAAACCCCACAATGAAAGCAGATTCGATCAGACGGAGCATACATGGGTGGACCCTATGACGGTCCAAAACTCTACCAACAAAGGTTGGGATCACTACGTCGGTCCACTGCGACCGGCGCTCAAGCTTGAGGACGAGAAGATACCATATCGGTTTCTTTATGGAGCAGGGGTCGACGGGGGTGTTAGGCAATACTACCGACATCTAGGAAAGAATGGAGACATTGACACACTCATTGAACTCTTCTGGATCCGAGAAGAAGATTGGGGGTAGACCTTTCGAGTTTCTCCAACAGCCTTATGAATGTCAACGAATGTCAAGTACTAGGTGCAGATTGGTTGTGGTCATTTTCGCCATGTGGTCTTGTGCTTCACACATTCTCTCCTCTACCGATAGGTGAGAGATTGTCCAGGCCTTGAGCCGCACCCGCCACGAGGTACGATCCAAGTACTTCGACAGGTCTTCCCGTCGCGCGAATGGCTTCATGATGCAGCTGCTTTGGTTGCTCCATACCTAGTAAAAGGTCGGTTTTCCTCGCCATGAGGCACCTGAGATGATGGTTGATCATAGCGTATTGCCGAGCCCAATTGTCAACAGCTACCAGAGACGCCAAGCTGCAAATTGAACCATCGACCATCAACGTACTGTCATATTTCGACGTTCAACCCCTGCGACAACTTTGATCATATTAATTGAGGCAACGAAGCTGATAAACGGGATTTTGGCATAAAGGGAAGTTCGATGACTCGGAACCATTAAATTCCGCAGTCTGTCCCCTTTGGCACAACAGCGATCGTTAGAGGCGTTTCCGGCACCATTGCCGGCATCGTTCGCGTCTACAATACTTTTCTGGTTCGTCATGACCAGCAGAGCTTTGCTTCGGTCTAGCTCCACACCTAGCTAGGTAATAGCCACATTTGAAGAGGAGACTGCGAGATTCGAGATCTGCATGAAGTATACATCGGTACGAAGGAAAAAAGAGTGGTGACCTACTTTCAGTGCTTGCGCCTACGATCGCACCGTAGTCCAATCCATAATAGCAGGCAGAACATCATTCACCAACCCTAAGGAAGAGGTTGGGCGCCAATTGGTGGAGTGGAAGAACAATAATGGAGCTTGACCTGTAGCGCAGCAATTCTTAATGTCCGAGGCGTTCTGCCTATATGCTTATATTCCTCCAATATATATATATATATAGCATCCCCGAACTAAAGCTAACACGTAACCGCCTACTAACTTAGGTACTACCGCTTTACTCCCCTACTAACGCCTGTTTTATTAATATACTCTGCCTTTACTCTCTTATACTCCCTCTCTACTCCCTCCTACTCCCCCTTAGCTACTTCCTACTCTTTAGCTACTATTATATTCTTAAAAGTTTAAATAAAAGTATTTAATTAGCCTATTTTTAATATTATTTATAGAGGAGCTAATTATAACTTTACTAACTACCTATTATATTATCTTCTCTTCTTATCCTCTTACTCTTTTCCTCTTATACTTTTCCTCTTACTCTTTACCTTTAATTACCTCCGTCTTATAGTAATCTATTAGTATACTAAGTATATTATTATAGATATTATTATCTTATATCTACTTTATATATTTCTTTCTCTCTTTATTATATATACTGTAATAGCTAAGATAATCTTAGTTAATTATAATTCCCCCTTATACCTTATTTATAATAGTAAAGAAGAAGAGGACTATAATATAACTCTTTAATAATATAGAATTAAATAGTTATAAGTCTTTAAATAAAGTTAATATTAATAGTAATATAATCTTTAAGTATATTAAATCTAATAATAAAGTTAATTATAACTAAATATTAGTTCTTTAAAATAAGTAAGTCTTTATATCTTCTTCTATTACTTATAAAGTCTTATAAGAAAATACTAACTATATCTTATTTTACTAAAATAGATATAAGAGGAGAAACCCTAGTATAAGCTTCTATTATTTAAAAATAATAAAGTATTTTATAAAGAGTATTATATATAGCTATTATACTAGTAAAAAGGAACTATTTATATACTATATACTTTTAAAATAGATAGACTTTAATACTAGTTTAAAATAATAGCCTAGTATAAAAAAAGATTCTTCTAATATATTAGAGTCTATATTTATTAATTATACTTAATCTCTAATTTATTACTCCTCTCTCTTATAAGAGCTAATAATCTTAGTAGTATAAGTTATATAAAAGATTTAATCTTTTAATAACTTAGTAAACTTAGTAATTTATAATAGTAAACTACTTTATTATTATAATTAAATATATATTAATAAAGAATTAATATTAATATTAATATAAAAAGATCTTTATTTAGAATTATATTACTTATATACTTTTTATCTATATATTAATATAAGTAGGTAAGTATTCTAAATTTAATATATATAAAGGCTCTAGTTATAAACTATTATATAAGGTAAGTAAACTAATTTAATAAAGTATAATTAATAAAGAAAGTAATTAAGTATTATATTTATATTATAAGTATATAATTAACTTTATTATCTTTAAGAATAAAAATAGAGAGGTAGAAATTAGTATATAAGTTAGAAGAGATATAAAAGACTTTTTAGAAAATTATATAAAAGATTACTTTACTATTTATATCTTTAGAATTATAGTTAAGAGTAATCTTTATTAATTATTATAATATAACTCTAGGTTATAGTATAGTATATATAAGGATATAAAGCTACTATTTATAAATCTAGTACTACCTCTAATAGTAATTACTCTAGTAGATAATACCTTCTAGGAGTATAAGTCTTTTAAAAGGTCGAGGTAATTCTACTACTTATAGATAAGCCCTTATACTATCTATAAATTAAAAAGGATATACTTTATATACCTTTTTTCTAGATAGTATTTATAAATAGACTTATAAGAAAGATTTATAAAGTAGGCTTATTTAATAATTAGATAGTAGATCTAGGGTATTATACTAGATATAAGGAAAATACTAGAATATATAATATTTAAAGAGAAGCTCTTATTAAAGCTAATAGTAAGTTCTTAAGGATAAAATATAACTATTAAGATATACTAACTTAATTAAAGATAATAATTGCTTAATTACTAAAAGAATAAAATTTACTAGTTATAATAATATAGATACTTTCTTTAACTTATCTATACCTAAGCTAAGTACTATAAATAGGATAGTAAGTTACTAGAATAGAAAATACTATACTATCTATCTTAAAGGATTTTATAAGCTATTACTTTATTACTATCCTTAGCTATTATAATTACTACTTATAAAGATTAAAGCTAGCCTAGATTAATATATTAACTTTATCTCTATTAATAAGAAGATTAAAATACTTAGGTAGAAGCTTTAATATTAGTAAACTAGGAACTTATATAGAAAATCTGAACTACTAAATCTATTAAAAGCGCTTTTTTAGGTAAAATACTAGTAAAAAATAGGAAAATTTTAGGTTTTTTTATTCTAGCCTAAAAGTCCTATATATAGAAAATCTGGATTTAAGGCCTTAAATCCGTAATTTTCCTCTAGTACTAGGAAGAAACGGGAAGCTTACTAGAGTTATAACGGCTATATTATTAATACTAGTATAATATAAGTTTTAAATATAGTTGATTCACGTAATTTATATACGCGTAGAGTACTTCCCCCTAAGCTAGCCCTGTTTCTTATACCTATATTACGCCTGCGATTATTTCTTCTACTAAGTATTAGTACTATTAACTACTAATAAGACTTAGTACCTTATTATAATTACCTATTTAGTACTAGCCTAATATAGTTATATTATAGCTAATTAGTAGGACTTATCCCCTATTAGTCCTATTACCTAGTATTTTTAAAAGTTACTAAATACGTATTTAGTAACTTATAGTATTATTTCAAGCTCTAGGGCTAATATATAAGCTTAGCTAGTTATATACGTAAAATACGCAAATTTTATAATTTATAAGTTTCCTAGTTTACTAATAAAGGTATTATAGTAGAAGATAAAGCGTAACTAGCTTAGACTTAATAAGAGGAACTATATTAGTAATCTAGAGAGCTTATATATTATAAATATATATATATTATATATATATAACTAGCGCGCTTATATATTAGCCCTAGAGCTTGTTTTAATATCTCTAATTACTATAAGCTACTATTTATACCTTTATAATACTAAAGGTATACTTAGTTTTCTAATTATTTATTAGAGAAATCCTTAGTTTTTTTACCTTACTTAAAAGCTTATAAATATACTTATTATTACCTTATTAGTAATTTTTAATAGTAAATTAATAATAGTAAGTTCTAATATAAATATAGTAATATCTTATATAAGTATTAAGATAATTCTATAAAGGATTAGTATAGTAATAATACCTTTTACTTATAACTAGTAAATTAAGGTAGGATTTCTATCCTTATATTAGAAGTTTAATTATAGAATAAAGATAACTCTATTATACTAGAAGCTTTACTTATAACTTAAATTATAGATACTTACTAGCTAGAAAGATATAAGATATCTTATAAGATACCTTATATAAGATAGTATAGAACTATAAGATAGAATAGGTAAATTAGGTCCTAATCCTATATCTTTATAATAGTATAAGATAGGAATAGGATAGGATTTTTTAGTAGAATAGGATTTTTATAGAATCTACTAGTAGTATAAGATATTTATAAGATATCCTATACTACTAGTAGGTCTTATATAAACTAACTATTAAGTTAGGTTTTAATACTATAAATTAATACTAACCTAAATACTTAGTACTAGTTTCTAGTACTAACTTAAAAAGCCCTTAATACCTTAGTAAATTAGGTTAGATTAATCCGACTCGCTAAGGTATTACTAAGACACTAAGCCCCTAATAAAATAGTAAGAGATACTAAAAAAAAACTAGAATTATCCTTATACTAAAAATAGATTTTTTTCTAATTAGAATTTTAATTACTCTATTAATTCCTAAAAGATATATATTACCTTTTTATATTACCTTATTACTTAGAGGTATTACCTAGGTAATAATAATAATAATAACTAGTAATATTATAGTAAATCCTATATATAGTAAGGAATACTACTATAAATAGAAAATATTAGTAATATTATAGTTATTATTCCTATAGGAATAGCTAATTAGCTATTATCTTTCTATATTACCTTATCTACTATTAAGAATTATCTAGTTAGTAATAATAATAATACTTAGTAATATATTAGTAACTCTTATATATAATATAAAATAAAAATAAAAAATAAAAAATATTCCTAATATAATAGTTCTAGTAAAAAATATAGTAGAACTAATATCTTAGTAAGTTAGGTTAATACTTTAGTACTAATACTTAGTACTACCTCTTAGTATTAACTCGAATACTTAGTACTAATAATTAGTCCTAATCTAAATACTTAGGCTAGGAATTTAGTATTAACTTACTAAGAGTTAAGCTAGGTACTTAACGCGGTTAGTCTAGTCTTATAAAAATCCTATTCTATAGGATTATCTTATAAAAACCTATACTATCCTAGAATAGGATAGAGTTAAAGTCGTAAATCCTATACTATATTATAAGATAGCTAGAGAGACTTATATCCTATACTATCCTATATCTTTCTAGCTAGTATAGATACTTATAAAGGAAGACTAATCTTACTATCTAACTCTAGACTCTAAGTATCTAGAATAGGAAATTATAATTAATTCCTAATATTAATTAAAGATAAAAGAATTTATCTCTAGTTTAAAATATAGTTAAAAGGATTAGAAGTATATATATAAGGGTAGTATACTAGAAGTTAAGTATATTTCAAAGAGTACTAGTAATAAATCTTATATCATATATATAATAATTATACTTTAGTAGTTTTAGTAAGTTATATCTAGTACTTTTCTATAATTTTTATAATCCTATTTTATATAACTTATACTCCTAGTATTACTTCTAAAGTATAAGAATCTTACTTTATATAAAGAGAAGATAAGAGGATTATAAATATAGATATATCCTTTTAATAGCTTAAATAGTTATTATAGTTATAAGTCTTAGAGTTAAGAGAATAGATAATATATTAGTATAAGTATAATAGTCTATTAATCTACTAAGTATTTAAGAATTAAATAATATTTTAAGTATATTATACTAAATACTACTATAGAATAAATACCTCTTTAATAGAGTTTTATAGATTAAATATACTTCTTTTAATAGTCTTATAACTAGAATTATCCTCTTTACTTAAGAATTTAATATTTTCTTCTCTTACTAAGATTAAGTATAAGTTCCTTAACTCTTATAATAAAGTATAAATATAAGGAAATCTCTAGATATAGGTATATTATTATTGATAAAAAATAAATAATTAGGTATTAAAATTAATGCTAGTAGCCTTCTCGTAAATATATCTGCAATTCAACTAATGGCAAGACGTGATTTCTTGGCATTTGAAGGTGACAAAGATCTGCCCCTCGCTCACTCAAGGCTCGCCCAAACGCTGCCACTTTAGCGGGCGCGCTGGTTCAGAATTTCACTCGATTCATACCGTCGGTCTCGGCTGCTGCTGAGGTAAAGAAAAGGCATTCCACAGCTGGAAACAAAAGAAGGCAAGCTTCGTTGTGCTAGGTACATAATCTGATCCAACTTGTTACCCTCACATTATGTCGACTCGGCAGCACCTCTACTCCCTACTTTCCCTAAAGCCACCCGGCTCGCTGTTCGGGAATCAACTTTCTTCAAGGTCCGATACTCTGCATCCCACATCTGCTCCCGTATCCACTCCTCCAATTCCTTGTCACTCTCCGGGATGCCCTTCTCCTGAGCTATCCCTTCTTTGACCGCCTGCTTTATGACAGCACCTGCAATCTGTACACTGATTCCTCGCACGCTTGTTACGTCTGGCAGAAGAGGAGCATCGGGATCTTTCAATGCGGGCGCTTGAGCGGCGAGAGCCTTGACGGCAGCTACCAGCATTTTCGGTGTTAGAAGCTTGGACCGACTCAAGACCACTCCGAGACCAATTCCGGGGAAGGTTGTGCTGTTGTTGCACTCTCCCACTTCGCGCATTCGACCGTTGCTCTTGACTGGAGGGAATGGACTGCCGGTCGCAGTCAGCACCTTTCCCTGAGACCATTCGAACAGATCCTTCGGCTCGGCTTCGTGTAGTCTGGTGGGGTTCGACAAGGGAAAAATGATCGGCCGTTCGACGTGCTTCGCCATCTCCTGCACAATCTCCTTGGTGAAAGTCTTTGGCTTCGTACTCGTGCCAATCAGTATGTGTGGTTTGACCTTCTTTATTACGTCCAGAAGAGACTTCTTCTCCCCATCCTCCCAGTCGCTGTCGAGACGGGCGTAGTCGTGTTGGGCTGGTGTGAGCTCTTCCTTCTGGCTCTGCAAGAGCAAGCCCGGCTTGTCGACGCACCATATCTGCTTGACAGCCTCCATCGCTGATTTGCCGCTTTCAATTGCAATTGCATCGCGTAATTGATCCGCAATACCAGTGCCTGCGGAGCCAGCGCCGAACATGACCACGCGAAGGTCCTCCATCTTGTACTTTGCCACGTGGATCGCAGCATAGACGGCAGCAAGAGTGACACATCCGGTGCCCTGGACGTCATCGTTAAAGCAGGCGATCTGGCCTGTATACTTGTCAAGGATACGTCTTGCATTTCGTAATCCAAAATCCTCGAAATGGATATAGGCCTTAGGGAAACGCTTCCTACAGGCTTGGATGTAGCGATCGATAAATGCATCATACTCTGCGCCTCGAATACGTGGGCGCCGCAGACCAAGGTATAGGTCGTCATTCAGCAGCTCGTGGTTGTCGGTGCCAACATCGAGCACGACTGGCAGCACCCTATTGGGGTGGATCCCAGCGCACACGGTGTAGAGAACCAGCTTTACGATACTAATAAGAATGCCTCCAACTCCTTGGTCTCCGATGCCTGTAAGGGCATATTGCTTTTGTCAGTGTACGCCACATTCAAAGAGGGGGCATCAAAATCAGATCATCCGCACCAAGGATTTGCTCGCCATCACTGCAAGCAATTATGTCCACATCCTCACCTGGGCCCCACTTATCCAACGTAGACTCAATGCTATCAGGGTCTTCAATGTCCAGAAAAAGGCCACCTGGTTTTCGGAAGAGCCGACTGTAGTTTGCAATCGCTTCGCCCTCGGTTGGGGTGTAGATGATGGGAAACATCTCTTTCAGATGGGTCTGGATGAGACGGTAATAAAGAATTTCATTTTGATCCTTCAAGCTGGTCATGAATGTGTTCTTGCCTAGCGGCGTGTGCTGAGTCCGATACTGGTCATAAGCACGCTCTACTTGCTCTTCGAGGCTGTTGATTTGGGAGGGTAAAAGACCCTCAAGCCCGAAGTCTTGTCGCTCCTCTTTTGAGAAGGCTGAACCTTTATTGAAGAATGGAGTCTGCAGCAAGGACATGCCAACCAAGGCGCATTCCTGCTGCCCAGACGTAGATAGGGGAAGGTGGCTGTACTTCCGGCTTGACATAGTGAAGATGCTCTGATTGCGTTCGCTGAACACTATCTGAGTTACCCTCTTCACTTCTTGTTGTCCAAAATTTAGGTGGGGCTGTTGTAGACGTGGGTATGCTGAAGCCAAACGTCGACGCATGCTTCAAGCTTGATACAACAAGCGTCTGATGCTAATTGCACCCAAGATCGGGGTGCTTTCGCCGCCTTTGGTCTCTTACCGACCTTCCTTCAATACCGCGGAACATAGACGGGTGGGAGTACTAATAGATCGATGCCGGCTCCTTCGCACCCCGCAGTCTCGATAAAGCAGGGGATGCCTGTAGGGTCCGCAGGGAGCGAATAGGATGATTGCGGCTTTGTCTTTTGCACGCAGCTACGATCGCGCAAGAGGGTCACTTGCAGAAACACCAAATCAACGTGTTTAGAACATCATTTGTCAGCTTCTTGACCTTGAATGCCGCTAATCCTAGAGAAGAGATGCGTCCGCAGAGCTTATACACTAGAAGAACCAAGCAAGGGTCTGGCGCAACACCTGTACAATAGCGATAGCCCATGCCTAAGAGGTTTATGCATCCGGTCGAAGGCAATCTACAACATCATGCTTGATCATTCTCCGAGACCGACGCTGCATGATTAACGACCGAAGATGCCTGCACTCACGAGGCAAGTTGATATCCAAATCACTCACCTTACATTTTGGCATTGAAAACACCTCTTGACACCCGAAACTCCATTTTTCAGCAACAAAGGTCTTTGCAAGACTGCTAGTCATCTCCACCATGGCCCAAGACATACCTCCGCTTAGCGATAAATCGCTGTACAAGAACCAGGGCTACATTAATGGCACTTGGACAAACGCTAAGTCCGGCAAGACTTTCGAAGTGACCGATCCGGCAACAGGCAAGATTATAGGAGTAATGCCGGACATGGGTGAGAAAGATACGCAGACCGCCATCGACGCAGCAGCCGCGGCTCTGCCCTCTTTCCGTCGGACTACAACGAGAGACCGGGCCCGGATATTGCACAAATGGTATAGACTCATGATGGAGAATGCTGAAGACTTGGCGAAACTGATCACTTGGGAGAACGGCAAACCACTCTATGAGGCAATGGGCGAGGTTCAGTATGCGGCCAACTACTTCGAATGGTTCAGCGAGGAAGCGCAGCGTGCGGGCGGAGAGACTATTCCTACCAGCTTCGCCGACCACAGAGCGTATACAATTAAACAAGCGATTGGCGTCTGCGGCCTCGTCACGCCTTGGAATTGGCCTGCGGGAATGATCACCAGGAAGATTGGACCGGCGCTCGCTGCTGGCTGCACTGTCGTTCTCAAGTCTCCAGGAGAGACTCCCCTTACTGCTGGTGCTCTTGCCGTTCTTGGGGAGAGGGCCGGAGTCCCACCTGGCGTGTTCAACATTGTCACCGCCTCCGCTAATACCATCGAGGTCGGGGGACTCTTGACATCTTCCCCAACAGTAAAGAAAGTGTCTTTCACTGGGTCGACGCGTGTTGGCAAGATCCTGATGAAGCAGTCTGCGGACACATTGAAAAAACTCTCATTCGAGCTGGGTGGGAACGCCCCATTCATTGTCTTTGACGACGCAGACCTCGACGCAGCTGTCGAAGGTGCTATCGCGTGCAAATTCCGGAGTTCTGGTCAGACTTGTGTCTGCGCCAATCGCATCTACGTCCATAGTAAGATCTACGATGCTTTTGCAAAGGCATTTACCGCTCGCGTTGAAGCCTTTAAGGTAGGCTCTGGGCACGACCATGGGGTTACCCACGGACCATTGATCCATGATCGCGCTATTGCCAAGACCGAGGAGCATATTGCGGACGCGGTCAAAAAAGGGGGCAAAGTCACAGCAGGAGGGCAAAGATTACCGCACCTAGGCCCTAATTTCTTTGCGCCAACAGTTATCTGCGACATGAAGAATGACATGTTACTCGCTCACGATGAGACGTTTGGTCCAGTGGCTGGATTGTTCCGTTTTGACACGGAGGCAGAAATCATGGAGCTCGCCAATGACACTGAAGTTGGATTGGCAAGCTTTTTCTATTCGAAAGACATTCAACGTTGTTATCGGATTGCCGAAGCACTTGAGGCGGGCATGGTGGGCGTCAACACCGGACTGATCTCGGATGTGGCAGGGCCCTTTGGGGGTGTCAAGGAATCCGGCTTTGGCAGAGAGGGTAGCCAACACGGCATTGATGAGTATATGATCGTCAAGTCGGTCACGCTGGGTGGTATGGATCAGCCGTTATCAGTATCGTAGGAACGGCCATTACAAAGCTGGGAAAAAGTTAAATTGATCGCCCACTCCAAGGACAGCGCTAAGAAAATGAATAAATTACTACGCTAAAACCTAAGCTAGTCGCTTCAAGGTAGTCGCTATTACTAAGTAAAGCCGAATAACTGTAACGAGGTTTTTGTTAATCACTGGTAGTCGCATAGCTTTGGCCTGCAGTTGCATGATCCACAGTCTCTTTGTAGTCGTCGCGGCACGATTGAGTCTAGTGTCTGGACGGACGTTCCAGAAGTATCTCTTCTTGGGGCCACTTGAAGCTTTGCCCGTCAAATCCCTTCCGGACAGGCCCCCTGCTGTAATTTACACAGGGTCTAGGCTGTTTACGGTAGCGCTCAGTATCTTTACGTTCAGCATCCATGTGCTCGTGGGCTTGTTGTAGCAGGAAAAAATGATTAGACAGAGCTTCGTAGGGAACTTGTAATGCTGTCCTGTTGAAGCTGTTGCGGTAGAATACACTGGTTTGTCTTGATTTTGGTATTATGAACCAAGTACTAATATACGTATAGATATACGTATGTATATGTCAGTCCTTCTCAAAAGATCCTTTCATTTTTAGCTATGACCTAAAGTAGGAAAGCGTTCAAGAAGTCAAGGTAGCTAGTCTTTGCCGTGGTCTATAGTTTTGCGAGCTGTAAGGTCATCTATGATTGCATATACAAAGGTAATGAAAGCGGTGTTCTCAAGCCTATTTCTACTACCTGGCTCCACGTAAATCCTATCAATATGAATGTTCCATTTCATGCATTTAAGTAATCAGACTGTAAACTTTGCATGCTTACGACAGAATGTAAGGAGCAATACATTCATATGAAGGGTGTTGCCAAGTAGAAAATGACAGATGTAATTCTACGAGGGGACCTGGGGAAGGGGCCCTAGCCGGAAGGGAGTTGGGAGCCATCATAACTATCATCAACCTACAATCTCATGACATCTCTCCCAAATATGGCGTTCAAGATCCACGCCCACAGGATGCTCACCCAGTTTCGCCAAGTCCTCGTCCAGGTAAAACTGCCGCTTCGCCAACTCAACCAGGCGTTGCGGCCGGACCATGGCTCATCGACCGACCAACCTTGAGCGATCCCATCGTGACTGCCAATGTAGGTGACTAGGTTCCGACTTCTGTACGCAAAGACCTCTGAGTAGTCCTCCGAGCGTTTCGGACCCTTGTTCAAAATCCGGACGAGGTACTTGGCCTTCTGCACCGCTACTTCGGCCGTAGTCGGCAGCGAGTGACCTTCAATATCGGCAGCGTCGCCCAAAGCAAAAACGTCTGAGTAGATATCGCCACTATTCCCCGCTTTCTTCACCCGCAGCTTTGCGTCCGTCAAGATTCTCACGAGGCCATGTTCGGTCTTTCCGACCTCCAGAGCATCAACGAGCGGCACCGTCTTGTTACCCGCAGCCCACAGGAGTATTCCGTACGGCACAGCCCCTCGGCCTTTGATGTGTAGGTTTCTGGCATCCACTTTTTGGATGATACAGTTCGTGGCAACCTCTACACCTTGCTCCACCATGCGCTCGGTGGCGTACTCGTGAAGCTTCTTGTCGTAAGCAGCCAAGATGTACGGTGCGACATCGAAGATCGTGATGCGGAGCAAATGTGCCACTGAGGGGTAGAGTTCCTTCAGCTCTCGCTGCGCTAAATCCGACAGTTCAGCTGTGATCTCGACACCTAGTATGACAGATGTGTCTCTTCAGCATCTATTGCATTGCCAACACCGTATTTTATTGCCTTACCTGTGGGCCCGCCACCGACGATACCAATGTGAAGTAGCGATGCAGCCTCCTCTTGAGATACGCAAGGGAGGCTGGCTTTCTCGAGTTGATCGAAAAGTTTCTTGCGCAGGGCCATGGCATCGGAAACGTGCTTCATGAATAGCGCATGCTCGGTCACACCGGGTGTTCCGAATGTGTTCGTTTGGCCTTGTCACTAGCATGTTAGGAACTTTCAATCGGATGCCGGTGCCTGAAGACTAAAAAGACTTACAGCCTGGACATATGATCAGCTTGTCATAAGCAAGATCAAAGAGACGACCAGCTGAAAAGCCATTATCTTCGAAGGCCGCTTCGCAATGGACCTGCTTCGTCGCAAAATCGACTGCCAAAGCATTCGCCTCGAGGAATTTATACTGGCGGTCTCGCGTTCGCAGAGATTCCTCGGCACAACTGAAAGGGAATAATCCACACGCTGCAGATGCTAACAGAGGAGTGTATGCACTCGTCCGTCGTGGAGAGACAATGGTCACGGACCATTTCGCTGTGTCGATATACTGCGCGATATAGAGTCCAACCCAGCCTGAACCGATCACGACTAGATCTGAGGCTCTATTCATGGCCATTTGGTTTAAGCAAAGCCGATGTTCGTATGGTTTCGAGCATCTCAGAGTTGGAAGAAAGATGCTTCTTTCTACAAGCTCTTACAAGTTGGACAGATGCATCAATTGCAATCAAATCCCTGCTTAGCAGCCGAAACGCATCTAAGGGGTCATCCAATTAAAGTTTAAGAATCATTGGCAAGTGCTAAGATGCCTTGAACGCCTTGTGGCTCCGTCTGTTTGAGAGAATCTTGCGACTGTGGCTTTGTGATTGTAAAATCTTATCTCCTGAGAAGTTTGTCGTAGCGCCTTAAAAGGATAATTCAGATGTTGATCGTTTAGTATGGAACAAGAAGTAATATTCAAACAAGTCTCGTCCCTCTCGCCGGATGCATTGCCTCTATAGGCTTAGCACTGATAAATGTATCTTGACATTGTCTTACTAGCGAGTTGGGTCTTCAACCAACTAGAATTCTATCTATATTTTTTTCAGCCCAGGTCGAAGCCGTAGACTGTCTTCTACGCATCCTGCGCTGTGCCATCCTTTAAAGAGCATACTAGGGTATCACTGCCAGCTTCTTGAGCACTTTTTGTTCCTTGCAGACGCAGATAAAATCTTTTCCATTCTCCGTTCAACACCACCACATCAGCTCCCTCGCTTTCGCAGTCACTTTGCAGTCATTGCAAACATGCAAAGGACGGAGATCGACTCGTTCGGACCGATCCAGGTCCCCAACGACAGATACTGGGGCGCTCAGACGGAGCGCTCTCTAACCCACTTCAAAGTCAACCAGCCTCTCGATCGAATGCCACCACCACTCATACGAGCACTCGGCATCTTGAAAGGAGCTGCAGCCACGGTGAACATGAGATATGGTCTGGATAAGAGAATAGGCACAGCGGTTCAGCAGGCGGCGGCTGAGGTTGCCTCGCTCGAACTCATCGACCACTTCCCTCTGGTGGTCTGGCAGACAGGATCAGGCACGCAGACGAACATGAATGCAAACGAGGTCATTTCGAATAGAGCTATCGAGATCCTGGGAGGTGTTGTGGGGAGCAAAAAGCCAGTACATCCCAACGACCACGTCAATCGGTCTGCTTCCTCCAATGATACCTTCCCCACAGCAATGCACATCGCTGCAGTTTCGGCTCTCGAGGACGAGCTCCTACCTAGTCTTCGAAACTTAGAAATTGCACTGCAGCGAAAGAGCAAACAATTCGATTCGGTCATCAAGATTGGACGTACACACCTACAAGATGCGGTACCCCTGACGCTTGGCCAGGAGTTTTCAGGCTACACATCCCAAATTGAGAATGGTATTGCCCGCGTTCAATCGGCTTTGCCACGGCTGAGATTCCTTGCTCAGGGCGGAACAGCAGCTGGCACAGGTTTAAACACCTTCGAAGGTTTTGGAGAAGAAGTCGCAGTCGAAGTCAGTCGTATGACCGGCCACGTCTTTCAGACAGCACCCAACAAATTTGAAGCTCTTGCGGCTCATGATGCTGTGATTGAAGCTCACGGACAGCTCAATACAGTAGCAGCCTCGCTCTTCAAGATCGCGCAGGATATCCGTTTCCTGGCCTCCGGACCGCGGTGCGGGCTCGGCGAGCTGAATATACCAGAGAATGAACCAGGGTCGTCGATTATGCCTGGTAAAGTGAACCCGACACAATGTGAGAGTATGACGATGATCTGCGCTCAAGTATTCGGCAACCAGACTGCCGTCACCTTCGCCGGCTCTCAAGGCAACTTTGAACTAAATGTCTTCAAACCAGTACTGATTCGCAACCTACTCCATTCCATTCGACTCCTCACCGATGGGACGGACGGCTTCCGTCGACATCTTATTGAGGGTATCGAAGCGCACGAGGAAAGAATCGCCTCACTCTTGGGCAACAGCTTGATGCTCGTCACAGCCCTGAATCCCGTGCTAGGATACGACACAGCATCTAGAGTGGCAAAGAATGCGCACCACAAGGGTACAACGCTCAAACAGAGTGCCATGGAGCTCAATGTGATGAGTAAGCAGGAATTCGACGAAAGAGTGCGACCGGAATTGATGCTTGCGCCAGCAAAGAAGACGCCGTGATGTTGTCCAGCATAGCAGACATTACAACTCCTTGCATACGCTTGATCTAGGCCATTTATTACAGTTGTGCCATTCTGGGACAACGCCACTTCGAATGGCCATCCCATCTATCGACATCAGTTCTGGAAGCGCTCCTAAGCCGCCTAGAAGCCATGGCGAAAGAACCCCACTATGTATCGTGTGTTTTGGTTAAACAGAGTCCACGCAAACTTCAGCCTAACCCATGGTTGGAGTGTATCCATGCGATGACTTTAGATGCAGTCTCCTTGTGCTCAGATGGAGCAGACTTTGCCATTTGCACCACTGACAAAGAGAATAGGGAGTTGAATCTTCCAATCATCTGTCCTTGCGAAGCACATCTCAGTCCAGGATTCGGGCGTATGGTTGTAACACCCAAGAACCCGGGATACGATCGAATGATCATTCCACACAGATCCGCTACCGCATTACGCTGAACGCGGAGACGCTCTTCGTCACCCGCATCCGGCTCTTGTCGTTCTTGGAGCGTGGCACCATATTTGATTAGGTCAATCAGGGACTCTCGCAGAACGATCTGGCTGGCGGCATGGAAAATCCACAAAGACCCTCGCCAAGCGTCATGATACTTGACATATTGTGGGCACCGAAAGCGGACTTGGCCAAAATCGAAAGGACCCTCCAGATCGAGGTTGTTTTCTGCGTCTAGTACATGCGGTCGCCATGATCCAGTCAAGTCTGACATCCACTCCTCCATCGAGCCGATCCGAGCCAATATCGAGTGTACTAGCTGCTCGGTCTGTTCAAGAACTTCCTGGAGTTCAGCACTGGCAATCGGTGAGCTTCGCGTTGTCCATTTTCTTGCAGCGAAGCTGAGGATGATCATCTGCTGCACATCGATGTAGATATGGATGTCAGGGTGGTCAATGTTCAACTTGCTAAGCCAGGCAGTCTGATCATGGTCGGACAACTCATGAAACATGATCTGCCGGGTTTGGAGACGCTGAAGAGCCACCTGCCACAGAGCAAGCTGTGATCGGTCGAAAAGTTGCTCTACTCCTCTAGCCTGGATGACATGTCTGACGGCATCTTTATGCGGTCCTAGCGGTTCGACTCTGCCCAGGTACATGGACTACAGCGGTCAGAGCTTCAGCGGCGCTTCCAAAAGGTTAAGGACTGCAGCGGCACACAACCATACCTCGAAATTATCGATGAGCAGGAGGGCCGCCAGAACGTGATCATCAACAACCTCCTTCTGCTCATTGAGGACATCTCTCAAGCGCACTAGAGCCGCACCATAATACTGCCTTGCCTTGATGTGAAAAGGAATCTCTCCCCCATCAGGACGTCTCATATCGGCGACCGCTACGGCTCGGACGGCAAGCTAGAGTACGGAACCAGGTAGGACGGTAGAGTAGAGGCTGTGTAGGTTATGCATGTGGCCAGGTGATGTCCCATCATTTTCCGGATATAGCGTCCAATTGACGAAGAAACGCTCGACTGCTCTCGTTTCGAGATCTCTCTTCAAAGGTCCAGACACTTCAGCAAGCCCGACAGCATTGAGCCAAGGGAAATGCCGCTGCAGGACGGTTAGGTCGGAGGTTTCGGGCGTCTGCTCTTCGCCAGTCGTTCGAGAAGGTCCGACCTCATATAGTGCGGTCCTCGTTCGAGGCTCTCGTCTCGCTCGTCTAGATCCGACCTGTGCCGTCTCATTTTCGTCGCGGAAGATGAAATTTTCGTCGACGGGAAAGCCAGTACAGATGATGCCTTGCTGGCTGCAGCGCTCACAAGAAGGACGAGCGCGGTCGCACTGCAGTAAATGTCATCAGCTTCCGAATTTGTATGGTGAAGGCTTTGTAGGGTGAACATGGTCTAGACATGTGATCTTCTGACAGACCTTGGCCTTTGCGTCTCTGCACGGCAAGCAACTACGGGCTACGCTCATGCTGCTTCCAGTGTCAACTTTAAGTGAAAAGGTCAGCGAGGTAGTCGGACTTCTCCTCCCAGCAGGTAGACGTTTGGTGCTAAGAACTTGCGAGTAAGGACGATTCCAGCCAGAAGGTCATGTACTACGTACTTCAGGTAGGTCAATCCTAGCGTGACAGGGGAGTGGTTATTTAGTGGCCACTTGGCAATTGGAATGCGTCGCACGATCCGCCAAGGCTAAAGTCGGGGGTTCGAATCCTCGAATCCTCCCACTGACGCCTTTCGTCCAAGCCTGACTAATTGTAAAGTATTTAGAGGCTTGCTAAGCTTTGGGGCTATACCCGATCTGAACGTGGAGTGATAACGTATATTGAAAACCGTTAAATCCGCCAAGCCACCACAGGTTTTTAAAAGATTCATATGTATATATACGAAGCATAATGAGGCTAAAAGAATCTTGTCTCGGGGGTTCTCGGGTGATATCTAGTCACCTACCTTAGTTTGGCTGGGCCCCGACAAGACCAAGAGACGCCAACGCTAACGCTGTGACCTAGCGATCTAGTGCTAAAGAAGACTAGCGTCTCCTGAGGCATGGGACATTGAAAGTGTACTATGTATAGGTACTTAGGTAATCCAGATAACAATCACGCTTCTCGTGATGATTAATTCACCACTGGTACAGCAGTATACCCGGTGAATTGTAACATACTTAGCAGACGCATCAACAGCAGTCGTGTCTATTCAAGAAGGGGAAAACATCATCGACGAGCTTCACGGAAAAGGGAGTTGAATATCAGGGGGCGGCAGGTGTGGCCTTGTCTGGAGCTCCGAGTGGAGTAAGGGAAAAGGTCCTCCTCCTTAGATCTGATCTTCCCGCTCAAGCACCCCGCGATTCAGGTGGGCCGGACTCGCAGACTCAATCCCTGCAAGATGGAGCGTGAGCTCCATCTCACCGAGCAACGACTTCAAAACGTGCGAGACGCCCTCTGTTCCGCCCAGCGCCAGACCGTAGATGTACGGTCTGCCAATCAGACACATCTTCGCCCCCAGGGCCATGGCCTTTGCAATGTCAGCGCCCGCTCTGATGCCAGAATCGAAGAAGATGTCGAGCTTGTGGCCCACAGCGTCGACGATGCGGGGGAGCACGCCCAAGGAGCTCACCCCTCCATCGACCTGTCGTCCACCATGGTTGCTGACGACAATACCCTGAATCCCCAATTCAACGCACTTCTCCGCATCCGCAACTGTCTGAATCCCTTTCAGAACGATAGGACCATCCCAGTGTTTTTGCAAGAAAGCAATGTCGTCCCAGCCGTGGCTAAAAGTGGGAAAGACGGTACCAGTCCATTCGGCAGCAGCGGCGTGCATGTTTTCTTCGACCTCGCAGCCGTTTTTGGCTTTGAATTGTTCGCGAAAGACAGGGTCGGAGAAGCCGATTGCGACTCCAACGAGGTCCGATCGTAGGAAAGGGTTGTATCTGCGAGCAGGCTCTGTCAGGTCTATTCATTTGCTGCTGTAGTCTGTTCTATTCAGGCTTCGACTAGTAGTGATGACGATGCTTACCCATTGTCCATGTCAGTTGGTCGCCACCCAAGGATATATGTGTCCAGCGTGACAAACAGAGCCGAGAATCCACTTCTTTTCGCTCGGGAGAGCAATGAGGCAGTGATGTCGTTGTGCTGGTTAGAGGGCCAGTATAGTTGGTACCACCTGGTTCCATTTCCGTTTGCCTTTGCGACGTCCTCGATGCTGGTGGCACTGGCCGTACTCATGATGTAAGGGATTGACTCCTTGGCGGCAGCTGCAGCAGAGGCAAGTTCGCCCATGGGATTGAATATGCGTTGGACGCCAACGGGCGCCGTAGCAATTGGGAATGGCATTGTCTTGCCGAGGACCGTGGTGGACAGATCAGGCAGGCGAGTGGTCTTGACCAGGCGCTGAGGCACAATGGACCATTTGGCAAAGGCTTCACGGTTCTTACGAGCTGTTTCGCCGGTGCCAGCGTTGCCCACCACGTACCCCTTTGATTCGGCGGACATGCGAGACTCCGCTTGGGCCTCCCATTCTAGACTCTGGAAGGTGAAGGGGGGTCGCTCGAACGAGAGTCCCTTCTCGTAGACACTGCGTTCGTAGGTGACTGGGTCAGGAGCCGCTGCTGCAGCGCTGGAGCGGACAACTCCTTCGGTCATACTGACCGTCAATTTGTCGAAGAGCTTTGGCACGAACAGCTGAAGACTGAAAAGATGCTAATGGGCCCTTCGTACGATGAAGAGTATCCCGTGCTTCGTCGACTTCTAATAATTCTCACGGATGCAATCACATGACTCGAATGTCTAGTCGTCAGTTCATCGACTGCTTCTAGGGACAGAACTCCTCATCCGGCCAGCTGTTGCACAGGGTCCAATGTGCCGCTCTCGTACCATCCGATCCGACGGCTGACCAATTACGAATGCAGCTTTGGGGTTGGTCCTAGGATTTCTAGCGGAAGCATGACCCGACTAGGCAAAGTCAGCCCGGTAGGTCAATTACCTACACATGCCACCTCCCCCAGACATAGCGGGTCCGATGAGTAGTATAAACTCGCTTACGTAGCACAACAAAGGCCATAAATAGATATACAAAATGAAATCGCCGCACTAGTCTCCGTCACTGGAATCCTTGGTGGAAATGTCGAGCTGCTCTTGGCCCTAGAGGCCCCGGCAGAGTAGTTTAAAGCTGTACGCCATACCATCCTCCGTAGATAGCCACGTTTTCCCGGGAGATTATATGAGATCGTCTATAGTACCTATAAACCCGTTATAGTCCCTTTCGCTATAAACGGAAGCTCTAATCTTTAAAGACTTATCCTACTATACTTAGGCTAGTAAAAGATATTTATATATACTAAGAATACTAAGATATAAGCCTTATAATAGTACTTCTTAGATTTAAAAGATTTATAATTAATATCTTCTAATAATTACTATTTATATAGTAGTAGGTTATAAGATAGATAGGTTCTAGTTTAAAATTCCCTATCTTTCTTAAAGAGTAATCTAGCCTTATTAAAATAAAGTAAAGATTATTACTATATAATAATTCCTAGCTAGAATATAACTTTTATCTTCTTTTCTTAGAATATCTTAGCTTATCTTTCTCTAAGTCCTTTTATATATATTATAAAGGCGAGCTAGGAGCTTTACTTATAAGAATATAAGAGATACTAATATTATTATCTCTAGAATAACTATCTATTTATTAGCCTACTTTAAAATTAAATAAGAAGAATAGTCTATATATATATAAAGACTTTAAGAACTAGGATTATACTATTAACTCTAATATATATAAGAGTAGTAGCTTATAGTTATAGTTATATTTATATTTATATTTTATACTCTACTATCTAGCTACTTAGAGCTAATAAGGGCGTTCTAACTCTAGTTTATTAAGAGGAAACTATAAATTATAAAAGAATACCTCTCTTACTTACTCTATTTACTGTAACGCTTCTAGGCTTTTAAAGACTATATACTATCCTCTCCCTTATACTTTATACTACCCTAGTATTAGATCTTAATATTTATATACTCCTCTCTCTTATTAGGGCTACGCCCCTTTCTCTACCTATAAATAAAAGGAGTAGCTAATAGCTCTAACTACTTATATTAGCCCTAATATATATATCTTAGTCTATAAGAATTAATAATAATATAACCTAATATAATATACCCTAGGCGAGCTAATAATAAGGAACTATTATACTACCCTTAAAAGGTTTATACTCCTTTAATTACCCTCTTATCCTTTTTTATATAGTTTAACTAATACTAATAAGTACCCTTAGCCCTTCTACTAGTCTACTACTACCCTAGCTACTTCTCTTTTATACTATCTAGTATTAAGGTATCCTTTTCTATTTAACTTATAATACTAGGTTACTATTACTACTAGCTTAGTAGAAGGCTTATAATACTCCTATTAAGAATTACCGCGTATCTTTTCTATTATATATAAAAGGGAGCTATTAAAGTTACTAGGGGGGGTATAATTATACTTTATTACTACTATTATATTACTATTTCCTAGTACTAGGCCGTATAATAATCTACTTATAAGAGAAAGTAGATTATATTAAAATCCTATTAATTATACCTATAATTATAAGGTTACTACTCCTACTCCTACGCGTAGTTATAGTCTTCTTAGTTAAAGGGGGTAGCTCTAACCTATTATTCTAACTCTTCTACTTAGTATAATACCTTCTATCTCTTAACCTATAGTCTCTTATATATAAAGCTAATACTACTAGTAGGAACTAAGGTAGGTATTATTATATATACTAAGGGCGCGCTTACTACACATATAAAAACTCTATATAAGGAGCTCTACTATTATATAATATCTTAGTTTTATTCTAACTATATTTAGATTAGAGATCTCTTAGCTCTATTAATAAGTAATAGGTTCGTAGCTAGTACTATATATAAGTAGATCTTATTACTAGCTAAGTAGTAGCTTTATTAGCTAATAATAAGAGATTTATTCTATTAACTTAATTATATTATTATCTTATAAGAAGTAGAGTATCTACTTTACTATATTATAAAATAAAATTAGTATTATCTAGTTAAAGCTATTATATACTAGTATTTAAGAAGTATTATAAAAGTAATATTACCCTTTATATAAACTACTAATTAAGTAGTAAAGAGTAGGTATATTAAATTCTATATATTAGAAGATAGTTATATATTTATACTTTAATAATATATATTATAATAAAATATTAAAGGTATAGTTTTATAAGAAAGTTAGAGATTTTACAGTTTTATTCTACCTACTCTAGGATATTTTAGTAGGGTTAAATAGGCTTAATAGGCTAATCTATTATAGACGCCTTACTAGAAATCCCTTAAATACTTAAGTCTAGGTAGTAGGTAGGGCTTTAAGGTAATTAGAATAATAAGGGTAGCTTAAGCTAAAGACTAGGGGACCTATTTTAGGCTCCTACCTACTACGCCCCTATACTATCTTATAGTACTCCCTCTTACTCCCTTAGTACTCCCCCCTACTCCCTCGTTACTCCCCCTTACTCCCTCGCTACTCCCTTTAAAGCGACCCTACTCCCTTTCCTATCCCGGAACGGTAATTTCCAATCCTAAGTTCGGGGTGTCTATAATATATATATTACGTTCTACGTGCTGCTCCGTTGAGCATTGCGCCGTTACCTACTGTTCCTAAGCCTACAGCCAGAAGAGCAACTCGATGTTTCGATATCGCTGTTAGGTACATCAGGTCCGCTGAACGGCGGAAGCATCTCCTATACCCGCCAGTGGCGATATGCGTTACCCAGAAGATAAGTTCGCCTCTTTGACCCTACCTTGTCGCAAATATACGCCCCGAGCTTCATCACCAGTTCAAAGACAATATCTACCACAGGTAGATATCGTGAGCAGCCATTAGCACTGCGGCTTTAGTAGTACTCCTCCCAAAGCGAGGAAAAATGACGTATCTTCTCATTCTAGTGCTCGCGTTACTCCCATTGTCGACAATAGCCCTCTCGACATCGAACACGACAGTCAACGGAATGATCCAAGCTTGTCTCCCGCAGGCAAAAGCTGGCGAAACGCAAGTACCAGAGGCAGTGTACGAAGACTGTATCAAAATCATCCTCGGCTTCACCACCGGACTCCAGCCAAAACAACCCGCACTCTTCAGTCGAGAGACATGGACAGGCGTACACATGCCACAGAAAGGTGTCCACGGAAATTGTGTCTTCGAGATCGACATGTTCAAGGATGCCATGGAGGAATTCGCATCAACGTTCGATGTTGCCCGGGAAGCGGGTAAGATGGCCAAGGAGTGCGTACTGAAAGCGCCTAGAACGGGTGGTGTAGCAGTGGTTGGCAAGCACAATCGTATTGAGATCATACTTCATGGGTTGACGGCTGTCGATCTTCCAAAGGTGATGGCAGGGTGGGAGCATTTGGGGTGCGAAGCTGCTACCAACACGACTATTTTGGCAGCGAGCATGACCGATGGTCCTCCCATCGTACTAAAAACTTGCGCCAAGGAATGCCGTGGATATCAGTATTTCTGGACGAGGTTCGGTACACAGTAAGCTACCCTTTCGAGTGTTCCAGGTTTATTAGAAAGCTAACATGAAATCCTTAGATGCTTCTGTAGTAACGTGATTCCAGTCGTATTCTCAACTTGGAATGGAACACTTACATCAACATGTGAAGATCCGGTGTCAATGAGTATCTATAGTGCAACGGGAACAACAGCGATTGCCTGAAGACAAATGATCATTGGACCTACTAGTCAAACGTACATATAAATATAAATCACAAATTAAAATTACGGTTTGGATACATCATAAGCACCAGTCATAAAACCATGAGCACAACACGTATCATCGACCAGAAATCCATGGCTATTATCAAGCAGGAAAGTAGACCAGCCACAGCCACCGTCAAGCCGGGGTGCATGGAGCATCCCCTCATTGATGACATCATCCCCATGGCTGTGGCTTCGGCATTCTGCCATCACTCTCCACGTTTACAAGTTTGCGCTTTCTATAGGCGTTTGAGGAGAATCATATCGTGAAGAGGAGCATTCTTTACCTCAAAACAAACCCTTCCCCAGTGTGGCACATGTGAGACGTACCGTCTTCGAGGAAGGTGATTGACGATCGAAAAGGAAGCACAATACATCTAATTCACATTGAAAACATATCCAGCGCCACATAAATGATAGACACAGCTTCCATCGCAGTCCATTTGCCTGTCACAAGAAATAGCATCCTCCATTATAGATCTCGGTCCTCTATGGAGAGACAGGGGTCTGGCCAAACACGATATAGTTGAAGGTATCAGCCAGAGTGGCGATTGTGGTGTTTACAGGGATTGCAGCCACACCCCGCTCCTAGAGAAAGTGGCCGCCTGCAAACCACTGAAACCGACAAGCTTGGTCTCAGCCATTTGCTCGTTCAAGCCTCCATTAGTATTTGTTTTGTAGTCCTGTTGCGCGACCTGATTGTCGGTTTTGTCGATGCCGGTCACCGTCACGGTGCAAGGCGGTGGTACGCCAGCCACGGTCTTCTCCGACGGAAGGGCGCAGCCGTAGAACAAAGAGAAGAAGTTGAAGTGATCGACTTTCGTAACGGGGTAGACGACAGTCAGTTCTGGACTGCCTTGGTCTACGGTCGCAAGGGTAAGTGTGCCGTAGCCGATAAGGTTGGGAGTCTGCGACACGAGATATCGAGGACCTTTTTCGTAGCTGCTCTGCTCCATATTTGCCTTCAAGGGCAAAGAACCACGCCGCGGGGGTCCCGTTTGTTGCCATACCCCTTTCGTCGATGGACAGATGATAGTGACCGAGAATGTCCGATGACTGTCTGTCCAATGTTCATGTTCGGCTTTCCACTACTGACTCCGTTTAGGATGCAATTGGCACGGAGTTCTCCGTCCATACAGTTCAGCACAGTCGCGTTGGCAGCGTCTGGATTCCGTATGCCGGCAGACAAGTGATACTACAAGGTCCCACCAGAAAAGAGTGGGTCGGGTTTGCTATTCGCTGAAGGTGGCAGACTAATGGCTATCAAGAGTTGACATTGGGTTATTCGATAAGAGAACCTCAAGTTTTCGCGAAACAAGGCTTTGAGTGATGCAATACATAGTAAATGGCCCCTGTAGAAACATCACAAACCGCGATCTTCCCCAACTAGGAACATAGCAATCGACAGCCACTCGCATTAGAATCTTCAACTCGAAGCAGCACTCTCCGACCTTGATTGACATTCGACGTGATGGGATTATTCAGGAGGTGACACCTGTGTCCCAGGAGCAAGAACGACTTGGAGTGTAGCAAATTCCTGTTTGAAATTCAAGATCGAATATTGGACAACCTGAGTTGTCCTAAAACATACTGAGTGATCAGCTTAACAGAGTTGCTCCTGCGGACCGTGTCGAGCAAGACGCCAGCCTTATCTTCAACACTGTCTCAATTTTCGGATCCAAATCACATGTCGTCTTTGTCTCGATCATGCTGAAAACCTGATTGGAAGGACCAGAATGTTATCTATCAGCTTTGGCTCCTCCAACGCTGTTGCATGTTGGGGGGTAATGGCTGCTTTCCCGGCCTTGGGAGCATGATCAAGAATCGCTATTGTGCAAACAACAGGGCCGACCTTCTTATATGATGGGGCTATAGAGGTGGGGATTTGCTGCTGCTTTTGCGCCAAATTCTGGAGATTTTCGGCTACAGTCAGCGCGACAAGTTGCAGGGAAGAATGACCTCAGATGGACAAGAATGTCTAATTGGTGATACCTTGTATGCGCTCTCAATGGCTGGAGTAAATTGTGATATAATCCTCCTCCGGCTTCCTGTCATTCTCGGCTGGAACAACCACGCTGGCTTTGCCATGAAAGCAGGGGGTACCCAAGTCTCGCTTGGATGTCGACATTCAATATCCAACTCTGCCTGCAAGCCCCCTGCTGCCAGAAGTACACGGTAGCGTTGGTAATCCGCACCCACGATGGAGTCGGTAATATCAGGAAAGACCTCACGGATCAAAGTGTCCTTAGCAAAGAGGTAACGTACAAAGCTACTGGCAGCTTGATCCGGAGTCAATCTCCATGGATAGTCTGGATCCTTCTGATGCGCGGAGGAAGCGTATTAGCCTTTGGAATATGAGTTCACTTGACTTGGATGGAAATGATAGAAGGCAAGACACACAACGTCTACAAAGAAGAGTGATCCGAGGATTAGCGGTAGCGCCTCTTGCGACTTGGGAGTCACCTGATCTCCGACTGTTAAAATGCCGTGTCGAGGGAGTGTTATGGAGAATAACGTCTGTGCAGGCCAAACTTTCTACTTGGACCTCCCACACTCTCTCTGATCCCGGCCTGATCAACGCCGACTGGTTTTCATTTAGAAATCGAAGTACATCTTATCGGGCGGAAGATACGCTCAGATCAATAAGATTGTAGAGAGTTATGAGGAGCGAAAGCAATCATAAGGCGAGAGGTCTTCCACAACAATAATCGGAACGCCTTGGGAATGTTGAACGGTCTCAGGGGTCTGATGGATGATTTGGCTATGCTAGATGTCTGAAAAGGTGAAAAGGCGTCTAGGAACAAGATAACATGACAACAAGACTTTGTAGACGTGGCCACTCGCTTGTTATCTTGGCAGAAGGGCTTATTTCTAACAGGGAATAGCTGTTGAAATGTATGATGTCAATGAGTCATCTGCACGTGATTTGGGTGTAGTGCAATAGTATTATGATAACTAATGGATGGATGTAGCTATATAGAATGGAATAACCATCACGAGAAATCTCTATTA
>JAABUX010000961.1_pt1 | contig 45978 bp, 44 predicted proteins | sample 5561851 | NCBI WGS metagenome assembly JAABUX01 (sample SAMN10711883, study PRJNA513361) | rock metagenome | isolation source: Antarctica rocks | place: Antarctica: Victoria Land, Richard Nunatak red sandstone | collected 2016-01-03 | reverse complement strand
ACGTCGCGGCGCGCACGTCGGGCGAGAGCATGGAGTTCTTCGGGAAGACGAAGTCGATCGGCTGGAACGTCGCCGAGCTGATCGGCAGGTCGTGGAAGACGTACTCGTAGATGTAGTTGGCCATGTGCCCGATGACGGCCTGGGGGTGGGCGTTGTAGCTCGAGGGGTTCTCTGGGCTGGTCCCGGCGAAGTCGAACAGCAGGTGGTCGCCCTTCTTGACCATGGTCATCGAGCAGTTGCGCATGAGGCTCTCGGACAGCCCGGCGGCGTCGCTGAACGTGACGCAGCGGTAGGTGCCGTCCGCCCACTGCGCGATCCGCTTGCGGGCGCCGGCCTCGGCCTCGTCAAGCATCCGGCGGAACAGGCCGATCACAAAGTCCTTGCCTTCGCGCTCGAACATCTCCAGCAGCCGCACGCGCACCCGGTCTGCGGTGGTGGCACGTGCCCGCATGTCGACGGTGACGTTGGACTCGGCGCGCAGGCCGAACGCGGCGAACATCTCAATGATGTCGGTGTTGAGCGTGAAGTCCTGCCCCACCCGCATGGGCGGCAGGTTCATGCCTTCCTGGAACCGCGCCGTCGCGGACAGCGGCATGCCGCCGGGTTCGATCGCCCCGGTCTCGGTCGTGTGCGACAGCGCGGCGGTCCAGGCGACGAGCTCTCCCTGGAAGAACACCGGCATGATCGCGACCTGGTCGGGGTTGTGGATACCGCCGTACAGCGCGTCGTTCGTGTACCAGATGTCGCCGTCGTTGATACCCGGGTTGTCGCTGTGCCGGGACAGGATGTACTTGATGACGATCGGCGGGATGACCGCGTGCAGGTACGTGCCGGCGCTTGCGTTCACGAGGTCGCCCGCAGCGGTGAACATCGCGACGATCGAGTCGCCGGCGACGCCCATCGACGACCGGGACGACCGCATGAAGATCTCGTAGCCCTCGTCGAGGACGTCCGCGGTGCGCTGCACCCCGATCTCGTAGTCGCCCGCGCGCAGGCCGTCCGCGCAGCGCCGCTCGTCCTCGCTCGGCGGCGTGACCTTCAGCGCCGCGAGCTTCTCCTCCAGGCTCGGGTAGCTCATGCCTGCTCTCCGTTCGCGTCGTCGGTGTGGTCTGCCGTCGGGGTGCCGGGGTGGGTGCCCGCATCCTCGAGGCCGGCGTCCTCCAGGATGCCGAGCCCGTGCTGGTCGATCCGCAGCTGCTGGCCGGGCGGGACGACGATGGTCGAGAACTCCATCTGGACGATCCCGGGGCCCTCGACCCGGTTCCCGGGCTGGAGTGCGTCGAAGGAGAAGACCGCCGTGTCCACCCGGCCGCCGAGCTCGGGCCAGTACGCCGACCGGCTCGTCGTGCGCGCAGCGGACGGGTCCTCGGCCTGCAGCGGGAAGACGGGCAGCTCCATCTTCTCGGTCACGACGGTTGCCTTGACGACGATGCCGTCGAGGTACACCCCGCCGGGCTTGTTCACGACGTGCGGGCTGAACGCCTCGGAGAACTCCTTTTCGAACGCGTCGTAGACGAGCTGCGCGTCGGCGTCGTCCTCGATGCGGACGAGCGGTGAGCTGACCCGCTTCACCTGCACCTGGCCGCCGTAGAGCATGTCGAGCTCGACACTGAACACGGCGTTGTCGGCGCCGAGGCCCTCGGCATCAAGGTCGACCCGGGCCTTGGTCACCAGACCGTCGACGATCTCGTTGAACTGGTCCCGGTCCAGCACGATCTGCTCGGTCATGGGGGCCATGTACTGCAGGCGCCGGCTCTGCTCGTACACGTGCATGATGTCCATGACCGAGCTGCCGAGGGCCGAGAACACCGGCGCCTGCGGGAAGATCACCGCGGTTGGCACGTCGGCGCGGTAGCCGGCGACGTGGGTGGGGCCGCCGCCGCCGAAGGCGAACAGAGCGAAGTCCTCCGGGTGGTAGCCGCGCAGGTGGACCTCGCGCTTGATCGCCGACGCCATGCCCTGTTCCACGATGCGCCGGATGAGCGCCGCGGCCTCGTCGACGCTCACGCCCAGCGGCTCGGCGATCCGGGTGCGGATCGCCTCGACGGCTTTGTCCTTGTTCAGCGGCATCTTCCCCCCGAAGTAGCCGTCGGGCGCGATGTAGCCGAGCGCGACGTCGGCGTCGGTGACGGTCGGGTCGGTCCCACCCAGGTCGTAGCAGACCGGGCCGGGGTAGGAGCCGGCGGACTTGGGACCGACCTCCAGGCGCCCGCCGAGCAGGTCGTTGATCCAGGCGATCGAGCCGCCTCCGGCACCCATCGTCGTGGTCTGCAGCATCGAGATCCCGACCATCCACCGGTCGATGATGGGACGGAACTCGTACGAGCGGACGCTGGCGTCGACGACCATGCCGACGTCAAAGCTGGTGCCGCCGACGTCGGAGGCGATCACGTTGCGGTAGCCGAGCGCCTGCCCGATGTGGAAGCTGCCCATCAGCCCGGACACCGGACCGCCGTTGAAGGTCCGGCTCGCGGTGGTCTTGAAGATCTCGCCGCTGCCGCCGGTGTTTTGGGTGAGCAGGAACGTCCCGCGGTACCCGTTGGCCCGCAGCTGGTCCCAGGTCGTCTCGAGCTCGAACTTGATCGAGGTCTGCAGGTAGGCGTCGAGGATGGCCGTCATGGTCCGCTCGTACTCGCCGACCTTGCCGACGACCTCGTGGCTGAGCACGACGGGCAGGTAGCCGACGTGGAAGCCCTTGTACTCCTCGCGGATGACCTTGCGGACGAGCCGCTCGTGGACTGGGTTGGCGAACGACCACAGCAGCGACACCGCGATCGCGCGGGCGCCGTTGTCGACGAGGTGTCGCAGCTTGGCGCGGACGTCGTCCTCGTCGAGGTGGCGCAGGACGGTCCCGGAGCTGTCGACGCGCTCGGCCACACCGACGATCATGTCGCGCTCGACCAGCGGCACTGGCTTGCGCTGCACCGCGAGGTTGCGGCGCTCACCGATGCGGGTGCCGTCGGTCCACTGCGCCCCCCGGCCGATGAGGATGGCGTCCTCGTGGCCCTCGGTGGTGATGAGGCCGAGCTTGGGTCCCCTGCGCTCGATGAGCCGGTTCATCGCCACGGTGGTGGAGTACCGGACGATCTCGACCTGCGGCAGGACATCGGCGAGTGGTTGGCCGAGCTGGGCGGCGCCCTCGTTGAGGACGTTGAGGAATCCGACGGACAGGTCGTAGGGCGTGGTGGGCGACTTGGCGACGACGCGGGTGGTGTCCCAGGTGAGGACGAGGTCGGTGAACGTGCCGCCCACGTCGATGTCGATGGCCTTCATCGCGCCGCCTCGAGCTTCCCGTTGTCGTTGATCCGGACCTCGCCGGCGGCGAGCCGTGCCTTCACTGCGTCGATGTCGATCTCGGTGTCGCGGGTGAGGGGGTGGCCTGGCGGGAGGTACTCGCTCTCGACCTGGCGAGCGCAGCCGGGGCAGTAGAACTCGAGGATCCGCACCCAGTCGCCCTTGGGCGAGAAGGTGTAGTCGCCCTCGAAGCCCGCGGGGTGGATCTCGGAGGGGTCACGCTCGCCGATGAGCAGCCCGCGCTTGTAGTCCTCGCGGGCCGGGCCGAAGTCCTGTCCGCAGTCGTGGCAGTGCCAGCGCTCGCTCTGCAGGTCAAGGTCGAGGTACTCCCCGACGTGCAGCCGGGCTGTCGGAGCCGTGCCGGTGGTGTCGGTGGTCATCGCTGGGCGCCCTTCTGGGTGAGTTGCGCGTCGCCGCGCCCGTCGGTGGTCAGGGACCAGCTCTGTGTCACGAGCCAGGTGTAGGAGCCGCCGTCGACGAGCAGGGGGCCGGCGAGCTCGGAGTCGACAAGCCCTGCCGCCTCGTAGGTGGGCAGCACGCCGTCACGGCCGTACGCGGAGGCGCGCGAGCCGGTCGGCGCGGCAGATCCCGCCTTGTCCAGCGCCGGCTGCTGCAGCCGGGGAAGTGGGTAGCGCGCGGTGAGGCGCACCAGTGTCGGGTCGCCCTGAAGCGTTGCGACCAGTCCCGCCGGCTCGTCCTGGACGCCGGTGACCGAACCGGCCTCGGACCTCACTTCCCAGTCCAGGGAGGCGTAGGCCGGGTCGAAGCCCTCGCCGCGCAGGTCGCGGCGCGCCTCGCTCCCGAGCCGGTCGGTGACCTGCTCGAGGGGGGTGCCGGCGACGACCGCCGACTCGTATACGTGCACCACGTCGGAGATCGCGGAGCCGTACGCCGAGTAGACGCTGCCGAACCGGAAGAAGCGCGCGCTCGTCGCGCCGAGCCGCTGCGCGACGGCGGTCACGAACAGGGGGCCGTTGCCGCCGTAGGCGTAGATGGTGCAGTCCGACGGCTGCCAGCCGGCCTCCTGCGCCGCGTCGCGCGCGAGCTCGGCGACGGCGTCCCAGGCTGCCTCCACGACGGCCCGCGCTGCACCGTCGGCGTCGACCCCGAGCGGGCCACCCACGTGCCTGTCGAGCGCCTTCCTGGCCCGGTCCAGGTCGAGCGTGCGCTTGCCGCCGAGGAATGCGGTAGGCGAGACGAAGCCGGCGACGACGAACGCGTCGGTGATGGTGGCGTTGCGGCCGCCGAGGCCGTAGCAGGCGGGGCCGGGCGCCGCGCCCATGCTGTCGGGGCCCAGGGTGACCGCGCCGTCGGTGACCCGGGCGACCGAGCCGCCGCCGAGGGCGATCGAGCGCAGGAGCGGCATGTCGATCTGGATGGGGATGTCGAACAGCTCGCCCGAGGACTTCAGGACGACCTTGCCGTCCTCCACCGCGCTGACCTTGGCGGTCGTGCCACCGACGTCGATCGCGATCACTCTCGCGTCGCCGGCTTCAGCGGCGGCCGCCGCGCAGGCGTAGGTGCCGAACAGCGGGCCGGACTCGATCGTGTCGAACGCCTTGGTCTTGCCGATGCGGGCGACGCCGCCGTTGATGTGCCCGATGAGGACGTTGCCCTGCCAGCCGTGCTGCTCGCGGCAGATCTCCTCCGCGCGGTACAGCGTGGTGGCCAGAGCCGGGTGGACATAGGCGTTGATGAGGCTGGCGATCGTACGGGTGGAGTCGTCCGGTCGCAGCACGACCTCGCTGCCGGCCAGCGCCGGAATCGAGCCGAGGAAGTGGTCGGGGTAGTCCGAGCCGATCATCTCGACGATGCGCTCCTCGGCGCTCCCGTCGGGGAACGCGCCGGCGAGGCTCACGTTGATGCGGCGGATGCCCTTGTCGAGCAGCGCCTTGATGGCGTGGCGCACGGTGGCCTCGTCCGCGTCCGGAGCGATGCCGGTGATGTCCTGCGCGGACACGAGCGTCCCGAGGACCGTGGCCGCGGCCTCCGGGTTGTAGAGGTCGGTCTCGTGGCCGGCGGTGACCAGCAGTCCGAGCTGCGGTCCGACGCGCTGCGCGAGGACGTTGGACGTGATGGTGGACGACCAGCGGATGACCTCGACCTGCTCGAGCAGGGCCCGCAGGTCTGCCAGGCCGAGCGCTTCCCTGGCCGCCTCGAGGATGTCGACGAAGGCGATGGTGACGTCGTGCGGCGTGGTCTCGACCTTGAGCGAGACCACCTGACCCTCGCCCGAGACGAGGCCGTCGGTCATGGTCCCGCCGGTGTCGATGTCGATGTTGAACAAGGAGCGTGCCCCTTCCTGCTGGCGCGGTGTGATCCACATCACCGCACGGGAGCAGTCGGAGCAGTAGGGGCCCGGCACAGATGTGCGCTCCGGGAACAGGTCTCTGCACGGATGTGGCACGAACGACCGCCGGACACAACCTGCCACGCGCTTCCGGGCGCGACCGCGACCGAGCCTGCACTGACCCCCGCCGTCGGTCAGAGCGCCTGGCGCAGTGCCCGCTCCCGGAATTCGCGCGGCGTGCAGCCCTCCGCCAGCCGGAACTGCTTGGAGAACAGGGACGCGTTCGACAAGCCGTGCTTTGCTGCCAGGCGTCCGATCGACAGACCGGACAGCCGCGGGTCCGCGAGGTCGCGCCGCACCGCGGTCAGCCGCTCCTGCCGGACGTGCTCGCCCACGGTCCGACCGGTGGTCGCGAACAGGGAGTGCAGACTGCGGACGGACACGCCGATCGCGTGGGCGATGCGCTCCGGGCCCAGCTGCGGCTCGCGAAGGTTCGCGGTCACGTACGTCATGGCCCGGTCGAGGAGCAGCCGTTGCGGGTCACCGACGGTCCAGGAGTGACCGAACTGGGAGCGGACCAGCGTCGCCACGAGGTCCGCCGCGTTCTCGGCCAGCTCCGGGCCGGCGGCGCCGAGCTCGGGTCCTTCGGCCCGCGCGGCCAGGTCCTGCAGGAACCGGACGACCAGGCCGGCGACACCGCTGGACGCGTCGATCGTCGTCGCGGTCAGGCCGGAGATCTCGCGGTCCGAGCGGCGCAGCTTGTCCTTGGGGAGCAGGAAGACCTGCCACGAGAAGCGCGCGTCCATGACGAGGGAGAACGGCCGGCTGCTGTCATACAGGACGAGGTCGCCTGCGCCCAGGACGGCCTCGCGCCCGTCCTGCACCAGCAGTGAGCTGCCCGAGACCTGGAGCCCGACCTGCAAGGTCATCGGGTCGCCCTGCCGGATGTCGCTGCTGCTGCGCTCGTAGAGGTGCTCGCCGCCGACGACCTCCCGGAGCTGGAGGTCCCCGAGGCTCGTGGACCGCATGGCGCTGTGGCTCAGGTGCGCGTCATGCCGCGGGTCGATGTGCACCGGCAGGATCTGCGAGCAGACCGTCTCGGTCCAGAAGGCGAGCCGGTCGCCCCCGCTGTACCGGCCGGTCTCGTAGGTGCGGCTCATCGCCCCGCCTGCAACGGCGTCCGTCGTGGTGGTGGGCGTCACTCCCGAGATGCTCTACATCCTGCTGCTGTACGTCAAGAGACTGTGGCATGTGGGCAGTGGCAGGCAAGCAGGGGGCAGACCGAGCTCTCACTGCGACGCCGACCAGCTGGAGAGCCAGAGCAGCGCTTTGAACTGCCGGTTGGCGCAATAGACGTCGCGCCACGACGCCCGAACGCCGGGAGGCTGCCAACTCACTCAAGCCGCTCGGAGAGCTCTCTAGAACTGGTGGTCGTCGACGCCGACATGCCCGCCGACCGCTTCGTTGCCCGGACCACCGTCTCAGCCGGCGGGCACCGCCCTCTGAGTCAGCCCCGCCGTCGGCGCAGCGGACCGCCGGCCGGGACGCATCAAGCGACCCGCTTGCGCAGCGCCTGGTCGTCGTCGCTGCCGCGGTAGCCGCGTCCCGCCCAAGGCGGGTGTCGTATCGGACGGGATGATGCACGAATCCCGTCTTGTGAGCTGGGCGTTGTACCGCAACGACCCGCTCGACAACGCCGTGGTCCCGAGTGCGTGGTGGGGCTTGCGCTGATGCCCGATGACGTGCAGCCCGTTGGTTACGAACCGCTGCCGGAGGCGGTCAAGCGGGAGATCGCTCGGGCCCGGCTACGGGCAGCGCGCCTCAAACGGCGAGCCGGTCGATGTACTGGGTTCGGCCACCGCGTTCTCGGCCGGCAGCCAGGCGAGGGCTGGGCCCGTCATCGAACGCCTCGCCGCCTGACGTTCACTTCGCTTTTCCCCGGCGCCCAGGACCGGGCCGCCGCAACCTGCAGTACATGCGGGCACTCGCCGCTGCCTGCCTCGAAGTTGCGCCGCAGGCTGTGGCACAACTTCCCCTGGGACACCTCGGCGGGCTGCTCGATGGGCCCGACGACCCGAGCTGGGCGCCTTACCGGGAGCGGGGCCGGCGACCGGCCCAGACCAGACCAGAGGCAACAAAGCGAAACCCCGGCGATGTGGCCAGGGCCAGGGATCGTTCCGGGGTCTTCATCTATGACGCTACTGGCAGGGTGAGGGCGTGTCCAGCATCCCAGGATCAGACGGGGAGCAGACTGCTGTCGCGGCCGGCCCTGAGGCGCTGCTCGTGCAGCGTCACCTATCGGCGTCGCGGCTGGCGACCTACGTGCGGGCCAGCGGGAGCCTCGACGCCGGCGTGCAGCTCTACCAGTGGAACGCTGCCGTCGCCGGAGCGCTGTGGGAGGTGCTCGGTCACGTCGAGGTGGTGTTGCGCAATGCGTTGCACGACGCCCTGACGCAGCGCCACCAGCGGCTCTCGCGGGTAGGGGAGTGGTACGACGACCCCGCCGGCGAGCTTGAGCAGCACGCCCGCGACGACGTGGCGAAGGCGGTACGACGCCTGCGCCGCGCCGGGGCGCCGGTGCTCCCCGGCAAGGTGATCGCCGAGCTGTCGTTCGGGTTCTGGCGCTTCCTGCTCGCCCGTCGCTACACCGCAAGCCTGTGGCCGGCGCTGCGGCCTGCCTTTGCCTACCTTCCCAGCGCCGACCGCCGGGGGATGGAGGAACCGGTGGCCCGGCTGCATCTGCTGCGCAACCGGGTCGCCCACCACGAGCCGCTGATCGCCGAGCCGCTGCCGGCCCGGTATGCCGACGCGCTCCTGGTCGCCGGCGCGGTCGACCCCGGGCTGCAGGCCTGGGTTGCCGCCAACAAACAGCTGCTCGACGTGCTCGATAGAAGGCCTGGGCCGCAGCCGAGAACGGGCTGACGTCGTCCCCGCAAGGGCAGCCGGAGGGGTGCGGATCGGGCAGCAGATGCCATACACAGCGGGTTTGGTGGCACAACAGTCGTATTCCAGGTTCCCAGGTTCCTCCGTGGCGACCGCCTCCCGACGCAGGCGGCGTGCCGGCTGTGCTCCGGCCGCGCGGCCTCGACAGTGCTGCAACGAGCGGGCCGCCAACCGCCTTGTCCCAAGTCGCCGAGGTGTGCAGCGAAAGCTGGGCAAGCCCAACGGCGTGCCGCTCGACACCCCCAACAGCCGACCTGAGGCCACGTGCTGCCCGGCGCTCAACCGAGGAACTCAGCGACCAGCCGGTTGAACGCGGTGGCCTTCTCGATCTGGACCCAGTGCCCGCACTGCCCGAACACGTGTAGCTCCGCACGGTCGATCAGCTTGAGCAGGTGCAGGGAGTTGGCCAGCGGAATCACCCTGTCGTCGCGGCCGTGCACCAGAAGCGTCCGCTGCTCGATCCCGCAAAGCAGGGACTCATCGACCGTCAAGGCGTCCACCGCGGCCTGCCGTGGCGTGGGAAACATGGAACCGAACGCCTCGTGCACGCCAGGACGCGTCGCGGCCGCCAGGCGCAGGCGGGCGAGGTCGTCGGTGATGAGCGAGCGGTCGTGCGCGAAGACGTCGAGCAGGGATCGCATCTCGGCGAGCGACGGCTCGAAACCCCAGACGGCATCCAGGCCGGGCGTGAGCTCGAACGGAACGCCTGCGCTTCCCATGAGCACGAGCTTGTCGACGCGGTTCGGGAACCTCGTGACGAGGCTCAGCGCCAGCGCACCTCCGAAGCTGTTGCCGACCATTGACACTCGCTCGAGCCCGAGCGCGTCCAGGAAGCCGACCAGGTGGTCGGTCCACGTGCCCAGGTTGTACCGGACACCCGCGGGACGCTCGGTGTAGCCAAAACCGAGGACGTCAGGCGCGAGCACGCGGCAGCGCTGCGACAGGACGGGCAGCGTGGGCCGCCAATTGGCCCAGGCGCTGACCCCCGGCCCAGAGCCGTGGACAAGGACGACCGGCGAACCGGCTCCAACGTCGTGGTAGTTGGTGCGCACTCCGTCCACGTCGATCGACTCGCCGATCTCGGGTGTGGTCACATCCTCCATCGAAGTGCTCCTTTGTCGGGCTTCGGCCAGTAGCCACTCACGCATCGAACGCCGAGGGGCAGGGGGCGGCAGCAGCGCCTCGACCCAGCCGTCGACGACCCGGGTGGAGTAGACGGTGGCGGCCTTGTCCGGCGAGTCGGTCCGAAGGCCCGTTCGAAGGTCGAACCGCCAGAAGTGGCCCGGGCAGATCAGTATCCCGTCGCGCACGATGCCGCCGGACAGCTTGATGTCGCGGTGCGGGCAGCGGTCAAGCAGCGCGACGTAGACGCCGTCGTCCCCCGCGACCACGCAGACCCGGTCGCGGTCCTGCCCCGAGTCGCCGACGTCACGGCCGACGGCTCGGCCGGGTCGGACGTCGTCGACCCGGCACACGCGCTCCCAGGAGCTGGTCACGGGGTCCACCCGAGTCCGGCCGAGATACGTGTCGCCGTCTCGAGGACGGGCCGAGCCAGATGTCGCAGCCCCGCGTCCACGTCGTCGACGCGCAGGGCCACGGACACCGATGCGACGACGCGCCCGAGCGGGTCGCGCACCGGCGCGGCGATCGAGCACATGTCCTGCTCGGACTCGCCGCGGTTCTCGGCGAAGCCTTGGCGACGGACGCGCGCTAGCTCGGCGAAGAACTCGGCCCGCGAGGTGATGGTCCGGGGAGTCCGCGGAGTCATGCGCAGGTCGTCGAGCTGGCGTTTCTGCTGGTCGGGCGGCAGGAAGGCAAGCAGGACCTTTCCGCTCGACGTTGCGTGCGCGGCCAGGCGGGCGCCGATCGAGCGGAAGACGGGGATCGAGCCGGGTCCTTCGCGTCGCTCGACGTAAAGAACGTCGGGTCCGTCCAGAATGGCAATGTGCAGGGTGCCGGTCGTGCGCGTGCGCAGCTGGTCGAGTGGACCGGTCGCGGCCTGATGCAGGAGCTGCGCAGTCTCGGCGCTTGCGCCGAGGGAGCGCATCGTGGTGGTGAGGCGGAACAGCCCGGTCTCGTCGACCTTCTCGAGCAGCCCCTCCGCGACGAGCGTCCAGATGATCCGGTGGGCCGTGCTCTTGCCGACTGCGACCCGGCGGGCGAGCTGGCTGACACCGAGCTGCGTGCTGTGCTTGTCGAACTCACGCAGGATCCGCGCGGCCGCAGCCACGCTCGACAGTCGCTCGGCCTGTCGCGGCACCCCCGTGGTCAACGGGCAGTCAGATCGGTCAGGACGGCGTCGAGGCAGGCGTCGGCCGAGGTTCCCGGCGGCGGGGCGACGCGCCCTGCGGTGATGTCGGTGGCGAGCAGGGCAGCGGCACGGCCGAGTCCGAGCCGCACGCAGACGCCGAACTCGTCGACGGTCTCCCGCCGTTGGGGCAGTGCCGTTCGAACGCGGTCGAGATCACGCAGGGTCTTGGCGTGCAGATTGGCGAGTGCCACGCCCGAGTACTGGGCGTGGTGAGCGGTGAGGCCGCCGCCCGGCTCGACGGTCAGGTGGTAGAGGGTGTCGCGCACGCCGAGTACGCCTCGGACCTGCTGCGGGGTGTCCTCGCCGAGGATGCCCAGGTCGGGCAGCACGGACGCGTCGTAGAAGCGCACCGTCCACTGCCTGTCCAGGTGCACGTCGGCCCGTTCCACCTCGGGTCCGACCGTCGCGGGCAACGCATCGGTGGTGGCGATCAGGTGCAGCCGGCGGGCCGCGGCCGCGACCACGGTGATCTCGGCCGCCGCGAGCAGCGGCAGGGATCCGCGCTCGGCCGGCGGCAGGTGCCGGACGTGGTCGAAGTACGTCGCGTGGACGATCCGGACGTAGTCCTGCACGGCCGCGCGCATCGCCTCCGGCCCGGTCGACGCGGCGTGCTCGCTCACGACTTCAGCGTGACCCGTCCGTGTCGCACCGACACCTCGTGTTCGCTATAGCGGAACGGGGGCTCCGCGGCGACCTGTCCGCTCCTAACGTAACCGGCATGCAGGATGTGAACCGCGTCATAGCCCAGGGGGACCTGGCAGAGGGCACCCCGACAGGCACCCGCAGGGTGAGGATGCCGGATGCGCCGCCGGACCGAGCGCGCGTCGATCCGTCCGATTCCCGGCAGGCCACGCCGAGCACGGTCGCCGGACCGCCGCGCGGCATCCTGCGGCTGGGCCACGTCGACGTGACGGTGACCGACCTCGATCTCGCGACGGCCTACTACACCGAGGTCATGGGCATGGAGATCAGCGCCCTGGCCGAGGACTCGGTCTACCTCAAGTGCTGGGACGAGGAGGACCACCACTCGCTGCGGCTGCGGTACGCCCCGCGGGTCGGCATGGACCTGATGTCGTACAAGGTCCACCACGAGGACGACCTCGCAGATCTGGAGCAGCGCGTCTCGCGGTTTGGCTTTCCGGTGGAACGGATGAGCAGGGGCGAGTCGCTCGGGCAGGGCGAGTCGATCCGGTTCTCGACGCCGAGCGGTCACATCATGGAGCTCGTCGCCGAGGTCGAGAAGGTCGGCAGCTCGCGTCCCCGCCAGCACACCTCGTCGATCGGGGCCGAGCCTCAGCCGCGCGACCGGATCGCGCCGCCGCGGGTGGACCACATGCTGATCACCGCCGAGGAGGTCGGTGACTCGACGCAGTTCTACATGGACGTGCTGGGATTCCGGATCACCGAGCAGCTGCTCGACGGCAACGGCCACCAGCTCGGCACCTGGATGGAGCGCTCGCACTCGCCGCACGACCTGGCCATCGTGCAGGGTCCCAACGGCGGCCTGCACCACTTCGCCTACTGGCTCGACGACTGGGACCACGTGCGGGACGCGGCGGACGTGCTGGCCTACAACGGCATCCAGCTCGACGTCGGCCCGACCCGGCACGGCATCACCCGCGGCTCGACCATCTACTTCTTCGACCCGCTGGGCACCCGCAACGAGGTCTTCACCGGCGGCTACCGCCCGGACCCCGACTTCCCGACGTTGACCTGGACCGAGGACAATATCGGGCGCGCCATCTTCTACTACGAGGGCGAGCTCAACCAGCGCTTCATGCGGGTTCACACCTGATGACCATCCTGCGGCTGTCCCACGTCGAGATCAGGGTCCCCGACCTCGAGCTCGCGGCGGCGTACTACTCCGAGGTCATCGGGATGATCGAAACGGGAAGGGATGCCTTCCGCGTCTTCCTGAAGTGCTGGGACGAGCATCAGCACCACAGCGTCGTGCTCACCCTGGAGCCCACTCACGGCCTGAATCATCTCGGGTTCAAGGTCACGGACGCCGGAGATCTCGACCACTACCAGGGACGGCTCGAGGCCGCAGGCGTGACGGTGCGCCGTTACGCCGCCGGCGAGTGGGCCCCCTCCCACGGCACATCGATCCGCTTCGAGCTGCCGAGCGGCCACGAGATGGAACTCGTCCACGGGATGCAGCAGGTCGGCAACCTGCTGCCGCAGACCAACCCGCCGCCGCGCCCCATGGGGCTTGTCGGCATCTCACCGCCCCGGATCGACCACGCGTTCCTCACCGCCGAGGAGGTCGACACCAACACCCGCTTCCTGTGCGAGCACCTCGATTTCCGACTCACCGAGCAGGTCCTCGGCGACGACGGCTTCCAGATCGCCAGCTGGCTCGAGGTGTCGCACCGCTCGCACGACATCGCGTTCATCACCGGCCCGAACCGCGGCCTGCACCACTTTGCGTACTGGGTGGACGGCTGGAACGACCTGCGCAGCGCGGCCGACGTGTGCGTCTACCACGGCGTCGGCGTCGAGACGAACCCCACCCGGCACGGCGCGACCCGCGGCCAGTGCCTGTACTTCTTCGACCCGGTCGGCAACCGCAACGAGATGTTCACCGGTGGCTATTGGGTCGACCCCGACGCCGAGCCGATCACGTGGACCGAGGCCGAGATGGGCCGGGCGATGTTCTACTACGACGGCGTCGTCAACCAGCAGTTCCTCACGGTTCATAGCTAAGGGCCGCTGATGAGCATCGATGACCACCTGAGCGGCAATGGCTCGTCAGCGCTGCCGCGCACCGAGCGCCCCGACGCACCGGCATATCTGACCCGCCACCTGGCGCGCCGGTCGACCACCGCTCCCGAGCGCGGGCCGGCCGACGAGGGGACGCCGTTGTATCTACGGCAGTTCCGTGAGCGCGACCACCGCAGCGACCCGGTGATGTACGACGGCAACGTCATCGGGGCGTCCCGGGCGTGGGCCGAGGTGACCCGCACCAAGGAGATCGTCCCGGAGCGCCGGGACCAGCTGGCGGCGGTCGACTGCGACATCTACCTCGTGCGGCACGGCGAGACGCAGGGCTACTCCTCCGAATCAGGCCTTACGCCGCTCGGCTCGTGGCAGGCGCACCGCCGCGGGCAGGAGCTTGCGCGGCGCGTCACCGACGGCATGTCCGTCGAGCTGCTGTGCGCGCCGACCAATCGCGCCCGGCAGACCGGAGAGCATCTGCGTCGCGGGCTGCTCGACAACGTCGGCCTGTTCGGCCGCAGCGCCTCGATCGGCGATCTGCGTGACGCTCCGGACTTTCGCAACTTCGAGGTGGCGACGCCCGACGGTCCGCGCGACGTCACCAGCGCCTTCCGGCTCTACCACCGGGAGATGGAGAAGTACGAGCGCGTCGGGCTCGGCGAGCGGCCCGGCTGGCTGGTCGACGTCGACCGCTTCTGGGGCGTTCAGCAGGGCGGGGGAGACCCCATCACCCACTGGCTGACCATGCCGATGCTGCATTTCGAACCGCCGGTGTCGTGCGTGCGCCGCTTCTGGCGCGGCATCCTTTCGGCCCGAGCCGCCACCGAAGCCCGGACCATCGTGGTCGCCACGCACTCCGGGCCCATCCGCGCCTTCGCTACCACGGCCATGGGATACGACCCCGGCGAGCCGTTCAACACCGAGTTCGTCCGCATCCGGCTGGTAGCCGGCGGGACCACGGCGCTCGTGCTTTACCGCAACCGGGTGCAGGAGGTCGTCGTTCCCGATCTCGGCGCCCTGCCGCCCAGCTCAGACAGCCGCTTCCAGGAGTGACGTTATGACTGACCGACCCACCGTCATCGTTTTCGGCAGCCTCGTGGCCGACCAGCATCTCCGCGTCGGCGGCAAATGTGCCTCCCTCGGCACGATGAGCCAGGCCGGCCTGCCGGTGCCGCCGGGCTTCGCCGTCACCACGGACGTCTTCGCCGAGGCGCGTGACGCCTCGGGGTTGATGCCTCGCATCACCGAGCTGGTCGACAACGTGCATCACGCCGACTATGCGGCGCTCGCGCAGGCCGCAGCGCAGGCCCGTGAGCTGGTGCTGAGCTGGGAGCTGCCCAAAGTCCATGAGAGCCGCATCCGAGGCATGTACGCCGACCTGTGCACGCTGTGCGGCGTCGACGACGTGCCGGTCGCGATCCGGTCGTCGGCGACGGTTGAGGACTCGCCGGACGCCTCGTTCGCCGGGGAGCACGACACCTACCTGTGGGTGTGCGGCGCCGAGGCGGTGCTCGAGAAGATCCGCGCCTGCTGGGCGAGCCTCTACACCGACCGGGCCATCGCCTACCGCAACCAGATGGGCTACGGCCACGACCAGGTCGACATGGGCGTCGCGGTCCAGAAGATGGTCCGGCCACGCGCCGCAGGGGTCGCGTTCACCCTCGACCCGTCCAATGGTGACCGCTCGGGCATCTGCATCGACGCCGCCTGGGGCTTTGGGGAGGGTGTGGTGTCCGGGGACGTCACCCCGGACAACTTCCTCGTCAGCAAGGTCATGTGGTCGATCAACCGCCGCACTATCAGTGCAAAAACACACGCGCACCTGCTGGTCGAGCAGGACGGGTGCGCGTGGCCGAGCGTCGTGCGGGTCGAGCTGCCGGCTGAGCGCGTGAGTGCGCCGTCGCTGACCGACGACGAGGTCGTCGCCATCGCCAAGCTCGCCCGGACCGCCGAGAAGCACTACGGCTGCCCCCAGGACATCGAGTGGGCGGTCGATGACGACCTGCCGCCCGGCGAGGATGTCGTCCTGCTGCAAGCGCGACCGGAAACCGTGTGGAGCAAGCAGCGGCAGGCAATCGGCGCGAAGTCTGACCTCGTGTCCTCGATCGTCGACACCCTGGTCAACCCGCTCTACGCCAGGAAGGGCCAGCCGGCCTGACCAGGGTCAGGACCCCGTCCGGAGAACGGCGGACGAGCCGCACGTGCCGTCGTCCGCTGCCCGCCCTACGAAGGAGATCATTCGATGGCCGACCGTTTCCCCAGCCCGTTCGAGATCGAGACGCCTCCCGGGGCGGAGGGCTGGCAGGAGCTCTACACGTACTCGACGCTGTTCTCCGAGGACCGTCGGGACTACGAGGAGGGCGGCTTCTGGTTTCAGGACGGCGTTCACTGGCCCGAGGCGCTGACCCCGTGGGACACCACCTTCCTTGAGTTCGCGATCGCGTCCCTGTCGCAGTACAACACCAGGCACTACATGATCCCGCCGGCCTTCGGTGTCGACTACCGCATCCTCAACGGCTACGTCTACCTCAGTCCCGTGCCGGCACCGGCGGAACAGATCGAGGGGCGGGTCCCGCTGTTCATGGAGCGGGCTGGCTTCTACTTCGGCAACTGGGACCGGCTCTACGACGACTGGCTGGTCAAGATCCGGGAACTCGTCAAGCAGATGACCGAGTTGCAGGTCGAGCCGTTGCCGCAGATGGAGGACCTCGAGGTCATTACGTCCGGGGCTGGCGTGGGCTCGGGCAGCGACCTGCTGGCGACCTACCACCGGCTGCTCGACCTCGGGCTCACGCTCTGGCAGTACCACTTCGAGTTCCTCAACCTCGGCTACGCCGCATACCTGGACTTCTTCGGCTTCTGCAAGGCTGCCTTCCCCTCGATCCCCGACCTGGCGATCGCCAAGATGGTCGCCGGCGTCGACGTCGACCTGTTCCGGCCGGACGACGAGCTGAAGAAGCTCGCCCGGCTGGCGGTCAGCTCCGGGATCGACGACCGGTTCGCCGCCGGCGACGTCGCGCAGACCTGGGAGCGGCTGCAGGCCGACGAGACCGGCCAGGCGTGGATCGCCGAGTGGGACCGGGCGGCAGAACCGTGGTTCAACTTCTCGAACGGCTCGGGCTTCTACCACTCGGACAAGATCTGGATCGAGAACGTCGGGGTGCCCATCGGGTACATCACCGACTACATCGGCAAGGTGAAGGAGGGGGTCGACCTCGACCGGCCGGTCGCGGCCCTGCACGCCGAGCGGGACCGCGTCGTGTCGGAGTACCGCGACCTGCTGGACTCCGACGAGGACCGGCAGGCCTTCGACGCGAAGCTCGGGCTCTCGCGCACGGTCTTTCCCTACGTGGAGAACCACAACTTCTACGTCGAGCACTGGGCGCACTCGGTGCTGTGGCGCAAGATGCGCGACTTCGGCGGCGTGCTGAAGGCGGCCGGGTTCATCCTCGAGGTCGACGACGTCTTCATGTTCAAGCGGTCCGAGCTCGCCGACGTGCTGTGGGACCTGTACTCCGGCTGGGCCGTCGGCGCACCGTCCCGCGGACCGTCGTACTGGCCCGCCGAGATCGAGCGTCGATACAGCATCCACAAGGCGCTCAAGGAGTGGTCCGCGCCGCCCGCCCTCGGCATTCCGCCGGAGGTCGTCACCGAACCGTTCACCGTCATGCTGTGGGGCATCACGTCCGACTCGGTGTCGGCCTGGTTGAACGTCGGCAGCGGCGGGGACGAGGGCGTCCTCACCGGGTTCGCGGCCTCGCCCGGACTCGTCGAAGGCCCAGCGCGGGTCATCTCCTCCGCTGACCAGATCGGCGAGATCGAGGACGGCGAGATCCTCGTCGCTCCGCTTACCGCACCGTCGTGGGCGCCGATCTTCGGCAAAATCAAGGCCACCGTGACGGACGTCGGCGGGATGATGAGCCACGCGGCCATCGTGTGCCGCGAGTACGGCCTGCCGGCGGTGACCGGCACGGCGTTCGGGACCAAGACCGTCAAGACCGGGCAGATGATCCGCGTCGACGGCAACAACGGCCGCGTCACCGTCCTGGACGACTGAACCGGCACGTGCCGGCGTGTGCCGGCACGGCTTGCCCCACCGACCACAATCCTGACCTAGGACGAAGGAGATCTTTATGCTTACGGTCGAGCAGAACGAGGAGCTGACCAGCGTCGGTCCCGGCACGCGGATGGGCGAGCTGCTGCGCCGCTACTGGTACCCGATCGCGTTCGAGCAGGACTTCGACCACAAGCCGAGCAAGACCGTGCGGCTGCTGAGCGAGAACTGGACGCTCTACAAGACCCCGTCAGGCCGCTACGGAATCATCGGCGAGGCCTGCCCGCACCGGCGCGCGTCCCTGACCTACGGTGTCGTCCACGAGGACGGCATCCGGTGCGGCTACCACGGCTGGAAGTACGACTTCTCGGGCCAGTGCGTTGAGCAGCCGGCCGAGAACGACAACACCACCTTCCGCGACAAGATCAAGGCCAAGGCGGGTGCCGCCCAGGTGATGGGCGGGATGGTGTGGGTGTACGTCGGCCCGGACCCGGTGCCCGAGCTGCCCCGATTCGACGTCTACGTCCTGGACGGCATCCGCGACGTCGGCGTGGCGACCCTGCCGTGCAACTGGTTCCAGATCATGGAGAACTCCGTCGACCCGCACCACGTCGAGTGGCTGCACGGCTACTACTTCGAGTTCCTGGGCCGCACGCAGGGCTTCGACGCGCCGAAGTCGTTCCAGAAGAAGCACATCAAGGTGGCCTTCGACGAGTTCGAGTTCGGCATCATCAAGCGCCGCGTGCTCGAGGGCCACGGCGAGGACAGTGACGACTGGGCCATCGGCCACCCACTGATGTTCCCGTACGGCATGCGGGTCGGCGGGATGTGGATCGACCAGATGCAGATCCGAGTGCCGATCGACGACACCACGACGTGGAAGCTCTTCTACACCCTGCACCACCCCGAAGGCGGGCGGTGGGAGCCGCAGGAGCGCCCGGTCGTCTACGACTACCCCTTCCGCGACGAGAACGGCGAGTTCATCACCGACTACGTCGAGGGCCAGGACGTCATGGCCTGGGTGTCGCAGGGCGCGATCACCGACCGGTCCCAGGAGCACCTCGGCCGCTCGGACCAGGGCGTCGCCATGCTACGCAAGATGGCCAAGGAAGCCATGGCCGCGGTCGAGGACGGTGAGGACCCGCCCGGCGTCGTGCGCGACAAGCGCGAGGTGATCGACCTGCCGTGCGAGAAGGACAAGTTCGGCGCCGGCAGCGCCTTCGCCGACGCGTGGATCACCGGCGGCTCGATGCGCTACAGCCCGATCCGCGAGCAGCTGCTCACCCTGCACCGTGAGGCGGCGGCGGCGCGTGAGACGGTCGCGACCGGTGGGTGACCTGCACGAGGTGGCCGGGCGCGCAGCCCACCACGGGGCCATGCCCCCGCTGCCTCCGGACCCGCACCGGCTGCCCCCGCCGGGCGACTGGTTCGCCTCGGACGCCGCCCACCACCTGCTGGACATGCCGAAGTTCTGCCCTATGTGCGCCTCGGCGCTCGACCGCGGCCTGATCTCAGAGTGGTGGAGCGGCGCGGACCGCGTGTTCCTCACCTGGTGCGCCGACTGCCGGTGGACCGGCAACGTCGTGCTGTTCGCCCGCGCCGTCATCGAGGAGCCGGAGCACTGATGCCCGCGCTCGTCCTGGACTTCGGCGGCCCGGTACTGCTCACGCCCTTCGAGCTGGTCGCCGACCAGCCCGGCACGCCCGCGCACGCGCTGCTGTTCGAGCGCGGACCGCTGGCCACCGCGGAGCGTCCGGACCCGATGTGGCAGGACCTGCAGGCGGGACGCGTCACCGAGCGCGCCTACTGGGACGGCCGGGCGCGGGCCTGGCACGACGCCGGCGGCGACGAGCCGGACATCCGAGCGATGATCGCTCGGCTCTACGACCCGCCCCGCCCGGAACTGGTGCGCGGGCACGCACGGGCGCTGGTGCGCGACGCCAGGGCCGCCGGCCACCCGGTCGCGATCCTGACCAACGACCTGCGCGCGTTCCACGCGCAGGACTGGATCGACCGGATCGAGATCGTGGGCGACGTCGACGTCGTGGTCGACGGATCGATCGAGGGCCACCTGAAGCCGGCGCCGCGCCTCTACGAGCTGCTGTCCGAACGGCTGGGCGTCGGGTTCGCCGACATGGTGTTCCTCGACGATCAGACCAGCAACATCGGCGGCGCCGAGGCGCTCGGCATCCCGTCGGTGTGGTTCGACGTCGCCGACCCCGACACCGGGTTCGCCGCCGTCCGCAAGCTCCTCGGCCTTGGTACAGCAAGTGACCGAGATGGTTGAGCAACGCGAACTGCGGGTCACCCAGATGACCTGGGAGGCAGAGGACGTGCTCTCCGTGCGGCTGGCCCGCATCGACAGCGCCGACCCGCTGCCGGCGTGGGAGCCGGGCGCCCACATCGACGTCTACGTCCGTGACGGCAGTACCCGGCAGTACTCGCTGTGCGGCGACCCGCGCGACCGGTCGAGCTGGCAGATCGCCGTGCTGCGCGAGCCCGCGGGACGCGGCGGTTCCGCCTTCGTGCACGACGAACTGCGCGTCGGCGACCGGCTGCTCGTGACCCGGCCAAAGAACCACTTCCTGCTCGAGGACGCGCCCTACCACGCGCTGATCGCCGGCGGAGTCGGCATCACGCCGATGATGACGATGGCCGAGCACCTGCACCTCGAGGGCCGGCCGTTCCACCTGACCTACGGCGGGCGGACCGCAGGCTCGATGGCCTTCCGGGCCCGGCTGGCCGCCCTCGGTGACCGGGTGACCTACCTCGCCGAGGACCAGGACGGCCGCCCCGACCTCGAGGCGATCGTCAAGGACCTGCCCGACGGGGGGCTGGTCTACGTCTGCGGTCCGCTCGGCCTGCTGCAGGCTGTTCAGGCGGCGGCAGAAGCGGCCCACTGCACACAGCAGGACGTCGTGCGGTTCGAGCTGTTCAGCCGGGCGGGCATCGAACCGAGTCCCGCGGCGGCTCTCGACGCCGACGCCTACGACCTCGTGCTCGCCAAGTCGGGCCACACCCTGCGGCTCGACCCCGAGGCGAACATCCTCGAGGTCGTGCTCGCGCTCGGCGTCGAGGTCGAGAACGACTGCCGCGACGGGATCTGCGGGTCGTGCCTGACCCCGCTGCTCGCCGGCACGGTGGAGCACCGTGACCTCGTGCTGACCAAGAAGGAGCAGGCGGCAATGGATCGGATGCTCATCTGCGTCTCGCGGCCCACCTGTCCCCGTCTCGAGCTGGACCTATAACACCCCCCACCCGACCCGCAGCCGACCGGGCCGCTCGACCAAGGACGTGATCGCGATAGACCGACAGACGCAGGCCGCCGCCGCCCGGCAGCTGCTCGACGCCTACGAGACCGGCAAGCCCATCGCACCGCTGATCTCGACCTACGACGACCTGACCCTCGAGGACGCCTACAGCATCCAGCTCCTGCAGATCGAGGAGCTGGTACGCGCAGGCCGGACGGTCAAGGGCCACAAGGTCGGCCTGACCAGCGCCGCCATGCAGCGGCTGCTCGGGGTGCGCGAGCCGGACTACGGCCACCTGCTCGACGACTTCTTCCACCTCGAGCACGCCCCGATCTCGCCGGACCGGTTTCTGCAGCCCCGGATCGAGCCCGAGGTGGCGTTCGTGCTCAGGCGGCCCCTGCGCGGCCCAGGGATCACGGTCCACGAGGCGGCCGCGGCCGTCGACTTCGTCCTGCCCGCGCTGGAGATCGTCGACAGCCGCATCGAGGACTGGAAGATCGGGCTGCTCGACACGATCGCCGACAACGCCAGTTCCGGCGGTGTCGTGCTGGGGTCGACACCGACCCCGCTGCACGAGGTGGACCTGCGCCTGGCCGGCGCGGTGATGACCCGCAACGGCCAGGTCGTCGGCACCGGCGCGGGCGGAGCCGTTCTCGGCTCGCCGCTGAGCTCGCTCGTCTGGCTCGCCAACACCGTCGGTGCCCGCGGCGTCACCCTCGAGGCCGGACAGGTCGTGCTGCCGGGATCCGTGTGCGCCATGGTCCCGATCGCCGCAGGCGACACCGTCACCGCCACCTTCGCCGGACTGGGCACAGTCACGGCCCGATTCGCCAACAACTAAGAGGAGCGACATGACCAGCACCAAGGCCGCTGCGGCAATCGTCGGGCCCGGCAACATCGGCACGGACCTGATGTCCAAGCTCATGCGCCGCAGCGAGATCCTCGAGCCGCGGTTCATGGTCGGCGTCGACCCGGAGTCCGACGGCTTGCGGCGTGCCGCGCGGCTGGGGCTCGAGGCAAGCGCCGAGGGCGTCGACTGGCTGCTCGCCCAGGACGAGCTGCCCGACATCGTCTTCGAGTGCACCTCGGCGAAGGCGCACCAGGCCAACGCGCCGCGCTACGCCGAGGCGGGGATCCTGGCCGTCGACCTCACCCCGGCCGCAGTCGGCCCGTACCTGTGCCCGCCGGTCAACCTGTCCTTCAACCTCGACGCACTGAACGTCAACATGATCACATGCGGCGGGCAGGCCACCGTCCCGATGGTGCACGCGGTTGCGTCCGTCGTCCGGGTGCCGTACGCCGAGATCGTCGCGTCGGTGTCGAGCCGCTCGGCCGGGCCGGGCACGCGGGCCAACATCGACGAGTTCACCGAGACGACGGCGGCCGCGGTCGCGGCGGTCGGCGGCGCCGAAAGAGGTAAGGCCATCATCATTCTCAACCCGGTCGAGCCGCCGCTGATGATGCGCAACTCGGTGTTCTGCGCCGTCGCGCCCGACGTCGGCGAAGCCGGTGCGCTCCAGGACCGGGTGATGGAGTCGATCCACGCGATGGTGCGCACCGTGCAGGAGTACGTGCCGGGGTACCACCTGCGTGCGGATCCGCAGTTCGACCCGGCCCGCGAGGCGTGGCGCGGCCTGGCCCGGGTGTTCATCCCCATCGAGGTCCGCGGACGCGGCGACTACCTGCCCGACTACGCCGGAAACCTCGACATCATCACCGCCGCAGCGGCACGGGTCGGGGACCTCATGATGGCGCACCGGCTCGGTGTCGCCACATCATGGAAGCCGGCGGCCGCGCTCGGTGACCTCGCGGATCCAGTGGTCGAGCCCGCCGCACAGACGGCCGGGGTCTGACCGCCATGGGAGACATGACGATCCGGCCCGAGGACGTACCGGTCGTCGGCCACGAGGTGACCGAGGCCGACATCGCCGAGCACATGCCGTCCGCCGGCGGCCCGACCGACCTGCGCATCACCGACTCGACGCTTCGCGACGGCTCGCACGCCATGAGCCACCAGTTCACGGTGGAGCAGGTGCGCGCGGTCGTCGAGGCGCTCGACCGCGCCGGGGTGCAGGTGATCGAGGTGACCCACGGCGACGGCCTGGGTGGATCGAGCTTCAACTACGGCTTCAGCCTCGTCGACGAACTCGACCTGATCGCGGCCGCCGTCGACGAGGCGACCCGGGCGAAGATCGCCGTCCTGATGTTGCCGGGACTCGCGACCGTTCACGACCTGAAGCGGGCCCACGGCGTCGGCGCGTCGGTCGCCCGGATCGCCACTCACTGCACCGAGGCGGACGTCTCGATCCAGCACTTCGGCGCGGCCCGAGCGCTCGGCATGGAGACCGTCGGTTTCCTGATGCTGGCGCACCGCGCCACCCCAGAGCTGCTTGCCCGCAACGCCCGTGTCATGGTCGACGCCGGCGCGCAGTGCGTATACGTCGTCGACTCGGCCGGCGCCCTGGTACTGGCGGACGCCCAAGACCGGGTCCGGGCGGTCGTCGACGAGGTCGCCCGGGGCGGCGCCCAGGTCGGGTTCCACGGACACCAGAACCTCAGCCTCGGCGTCGCCAACTCGGTGCTGGCCTACCAGGCCGGTGCCCGGCAGATCGACGGCGCGCTCTGCGCTCTCGGGGCCGGCGCGGGCAACTCGCCGACCGAGGTGCTGGCGGCGACCTTCGAGCGCATGGGCATCCGCACCGGCGTCGACCTCGGCGAGGTGCTGTCGGCCGCCGAGGAGGTGGTCCGTCCGTTCGTGCCTCGGTTGCCGTGGATGGACCGGGCGTCGATCACGCAGGGCTACGCCGGCGTCTACTCGTCATTCCTGCTGCACGCCGAACGCGCCGCCGAGCGGTACGGGGTCCCCGCCCACGCGATCCTTCAGAAGGTGGGGGAGTTCGGCTACGTCGGCGGCCAGGAAGACATGATCATCGACATCGCGCTGCAGCTGGCCCAGGAGCAGGAACTCGGCGACCTCGCCGGTGCGGGGGTCCGATGACCGCCAGCACGCGCGGAACGCCCGGCGCCGCCCCGGCCAGCGGCTGGGACGTCGCCTCCGTCGCGGCCGAGCTGCTGCGCTGCGAGAACGAGCGTATCGAGCGGCCCGCCTTCACCGACGACTGGCCCGACCTCGACCTCGACACCGGCTACCGCACCCAGGACCGTAACCTGCAGGCCCGGCTCGACCGCGGCGAGACACTGGTCGGCATCAAGCTCGGCCTGACCAGCAAAGCCAAGCAGCAGCGCATGGGCGTGCACGTCCCGTTCGTCGCCTGGCTCACCGACGCCATGCTGCTGCCGATCGGCGACCCCGTGCCGCAGACGCGCCTCATCCATCCACGGCTCGAGCCGGAGATCGTCTTCCTCATGGGCGATCGGCTGCAAGGACCCGGCATCGGCTGCGCCCGCGCGATGGCAGCCGTCGAATCCGTGTGGGGCGGCGCCGAGGTGATCGACAGCCGCTACCGAGACTTCCGGTTCACCGCGGGTGACGTTGCGGCCGACAACGCGTCGTCGGCGGCCTTCGTCACCGGCCCGGTCGGCGTCCCGGCCACCAGCCTCGACCTGTCCCTCGAGGCCGTCCTGGTCGAGGTCGACGGGGCGGTCGTCGACTCGGCGACGGGCGCCGCGGTGCAGGGGCATCCCGGCGAGGCGCTGGCGCTCGCCGCCAACGAGCTGGCCCGACGCGGCCGGGCGATCGAACCCGGGTGGATCGTGCTCACTGGTGGCATGACCGACGCGGTCCCGGCGCCGCCCGGGGTCGCGGTGGCGATGCACTTCACGAACCTCGGATCCGTCTTCGTCCACGGCGGACAGGCCTGATCGGGATGCCCCTGATCGAGGTGACGCTCGTCGAGGGCCGTAGCCCCGAGCAGCTGCGAGCGCTGGTCAGCAAGCTCACCCGGGCGGCGTGCGACGCGGTCGCCGCACCGGTCGAGAGCGTGCGCGTCGTCGTGCGCGAAGTCCCCGCCACGCACTGGGCGGCCGGAGACGTGACCATCGCCGAACGAAGGACGCAACGACAGGAGGCACCGTGACCGGCTCGGAATTTTTCGGTCACATCATCGACGGCGAGGAGGTCCGGTCCGCCACCGGCGCCACCTTCGAGGTGTGGAACCCGTGGACGCAGCGGGTGTGGGCGGAAGCCGCCGAAGGCGCCCCCGAGGACGCAGCCCGCGCCGTGGAGAGCTCGCGCCGGGCCTTCGACGACGGCCCGTGGCCGCGCATGGGACGCGCCGAACGAGCCGCCGCTATCCACCGTCTCGCCGACGCCATGGAGTTGCGCGCCGACGAGCTCGCCACGCTCGACACCAAGAACATGGGCAAACCAATCGCGCAGGCCAGGCACGACGTCGGGCGGTCGGTGTGGAACTTCCGCTTCTTCGCCGACCACCAGCGCGACCACTGCGCCGAGGTGTACCCGATGGACTCCGGGCACCACACCTACAGCGAATACGGCCCGGCCGGCGTCGTCGCCGCGATCAGCCCCTGGAACTTCCCGCTGATGATGGCGAGCTGGAAGGTAGCGCCGGCCGTCGCCTGGGGCAACACGTGCGTCATCAAGCCCTCCGAGGACACGCCCGCATCGGTCACCATGCTCGGCCGGCTCGCCACCGAAGCCGACCTGCCGCCCGGGGTGATCAATGTGCTCAACGGCTACGGCGATCCCGCCGGCTCGTCACTGGTCGCGAACGACCGGGTCGACCGGGTGACCTTCACCGGCTCGTCCAGCACCGGCAAGCTGGTCATGGCCTCGGCGGCGAGTCACCTGGCAGCGGTGTCGCTCGAGTTGGGCGGCAAAGGCGCGAACATCGTCTTCGACGACGCCGATCTCGACAACGCCGTGCACTGGGCGGTCGAGGCCATCTTCCGCAACTCCGGCCAGATCTGCCTCGCCGGGTCCCGCCTGTTCGTCAGCTCCCGGATCTACGACGAGTTCATGGAGCGGTTCACCGCTGCGGCCGAGGCGCTGGCCATTGGCGATCCCTTCGATCCCGCGACCCGGTTCTCGAGCCTTGCCAGCAAGAAGCACTTCGACAAGGTGGCGTCCTACATCGACGGCGTCGGCCTGGACGGCGGCAAGATCCTGACCGGCGGCGTCGACGAGGACGGGCGCTGGCTGGTCCGGCCAACGATCGTCACCGACCTTCCGCTCACGGCGCCGGCTTACTGCGAGGAGATCTTCGGCCCGGTGTGCGTCGTCAACCGGTTCGAGTCCGAGGACGAGGTCGTCGCGCTCGCCAATGAGACACGCTACGGGTTGAACGCCATGCTGTTCACCGAGAACCTCTCCCGCGCCCACCGGGTCGCCTCGCGGCTGCGGGCCGGAACGGTCTGGGTCAACTGCTTCTTCATCCGCGACCTACGCACGCCGTTCGGCGGCGTGGGCGACTCCGGCGTCGGGCGCGAGGGCGGGAACTTCAGCCGCGAGTTCTTCACCGAGCCCAAGTCCGTGGTCATGCAGATCAAGCGGAGCGTCTCCTGAGCGAGACCACGAGCTGCCGCAGGACGCTGCCGGGTAGCGTGCGTCCCGGCGGTAGCTAGCGCGGATCCTGACCCGTACGCGCGCGAACTCGACGGGGCGCGCCGTACCGGGCGGACCATGCCCGACTGCTTACCACCCGCGGGTCGACCTCGCTGCCCGACGCGTACGCCGTACAACGCTGGTTGACCCAGTTCCGCCTCCAGCGCGGAGCGTCGGTGGCGCCGACATCGTCCAGCAGAGCGTCAGCCGGCCGCTGACACCGCCGACAAGCAACTCCAGGACCGATCGACCCAGAAGAGCGACGTCGACGGCGAAAGAAGCGCCCTGTCATCGGAGTGCCATCAAAAATCGTTGTTCTCGGTCGACAGAGCACGTGGCGGACCGCGACGTCGCAGCGGGGGCAAAGGAGTGCCAGATGGGGCACCTTCTGCCATCCGCACTGCTCTAATTGACATAACCATTATAACCGGCGGCTACTGTTCCTGCAGGTCAGGTGCACTTTCGGTCTCGTTCGAAGCCACGGTGGCGTTCCGTCGGGCCCGACGCAACACTTCGAGCGGCCAGTCGCCGCAGCCGCGCTGCGCTGGTGCCCAGAACCACCGCAAGGACCTCGAAGTCCCCGTAGGCGCAACCGGGGGGTATGGCATCCTTGTGGCCTCCCCCAGCGCCGGGCTGGGGCGGCGGTGGCTATAGAGGCGGTGAGCCGCCCTCCGGGTTGCGCTGGGTCTCCACGACGGTGCCTGCTGAGGTAGGGGCCGCTGCTCCTTTCGGAGAGCGCTCGCTCCGCTGATCGCCCGGTAGATCGTCGAGCCGGTGACGCCTGCGAGCTCCTCAAGCGGTTGTAGTCACCTCATTATCGTCACGTCAGTGATCAAGCAGTGCTGGGTTGATTGGACCCCAAGAGTTCACGGCAGCAAGGTCGACTTCCCATGTCCGCGGGTACTGCGGGAAGGAGTTGTGCCAAGGCCGAGGCTCGAAGTAGCCTCTGGATTCGTCAATGATGACGTCGAGTTGTGTGAACAGTTCTACGAGGTTGCCGTCAGGGTCGTTGTGGTACGTGAATATGTTGTGCCCCGCTCCGTGGCGGCCGGGCCCCCATTCCAAGCGGTAGTCGTTGCGGGCTAGGTGATCCAGCATCGTCTGCAGGTGGTTGAGGTCGCGCATCTCGTACGCGATGTGGTGGAGGCCCTGCCGCTTACTGCTTTGCATGAAGTTCGCGGCGTGATGGTCGCCGTTGCAGCGCAGGAAGACGAAGAAGTCCCCTATGGTATCGGACCATTTGAAGCCCAACAGGTCCTGGTAGAACCTTTGCATGGGTGCGAGGTTGGGGACAAATGCGGCGACGTGCCCGAGTTTGGTGGGTCGAAGCTGGGTGTAGCTGTCCACACCGCTCCCCGCTTGGGCCTGGTACAGGTGCAGCGGCGTTGCGGTGTCAGGCTCCTGAAGTATGAGCACGTCAGGCGTGGAGGGCGCAATATCCGTGCGCCGCTCGACCTCGTAGCCCGCGTCCTGTAGCCGGCGTTGGGCGTCGCCGAGGTCTTGCCAGAGCTCATAGCCAACGTAGCTTCGAGGATTATGGTCGCCTTGCTCAATGACGACGCAGTGGTGATCGAAGCTGGTGGTCAAGAACGCCTGACCGGGGCTGCTGTCGACCAGTACAAAGTCCAGTACGCGCGTGTAGTAATCCACTAGGCGTGCCACATCGGGGGTTTGAAAGCCGACGTAGCCTAATTTCGACACTGTTACGGTGTTGTATTCCACCGGTCTGGTGGCCGACGAGCCGGTCATCGGCTCAACGTTGCCGCTGGGGCTGGAACGAGTATCGGGGTCGTACTGCGGTGCAGGCATGAGTCCATCGGCTTTCCTGTCAGTCCGGGTTGGTTGTGTTAGTGCGGTCGCACGCAGTGCGCTCGCCGTGACGCTCATGGCTCGCACCTCACCTTGTGCGCATGGTGGGTCTGGGCTCAGCTGTTCCGAACACGGCGGCGGCGGCTTCCTGCCAGGCCGGGTCGGTGAGGTCGATGAGGTTGGGGTTGCCGTCGCACCACTGGAATCCGTGCTTCAGTTTGCTGATCTTCCAGCCGTCGGCCGTCCGGTTGAAGGAGTTCTCGTACCAGCCGTACTGCGTGTAGTGGTCATCGCCGTGCCTGTTGGGGAAGCGGTGGCGCGACACGTGGTAGAAGACACCGTCTGCGTGGTCGCCGTGCAGGTTGATGTGGAAGTTGGAGTACTGGTGCATCACCGTCAGCCGCTCCAAGCAGGCGCTTGCGAAGCGCGCGAAGAGCTCAGGGGTTGTCGTCGTGGGCGGCTGACCGGTCAGGTCGAAGAAGTCGACGTCGAAGGGGTCCGCCAAGGTGGCGGCGTACATGTCCCAGTCATGCAGGTCTAATGCGCGTCCGAATCGGAGCATCACGTCGCTGATCTGCTGCCGGTCCCAGAGTTGGCTTATCATCTCGTCGGTCGTCAAGCTTGTTCCGTTACCCATGTGGGTGCCCCATTCTATTTGACAGTGGGTATGTGAGCGGTCGGTCAGATGCCCCTTCGGACTGCACTCGTTCGGTCTTCTGCTTATTTCGCTTCCTCCCCGGTGATGGTCCGAGTGCTCGCCGTACACGCGGTTGCGGTGCCGGGTAGTTGCTGGGGCCGAGGAAGAGGACCCGCGCGGCGCTGTCGCGGTAGGGAGCTGCTGGTCAACGCGAACCGGCGGTCCAACCCCCGTCGATGCTGATGATCTGCCCGGTGACCCAGGTCGACTCGTCCGAGGCCAGGTACATCGCCAGGTGGGCGGTGTCTTCGCCAGTGCCTGGGCGCTGGATGAGCTTCTGGCTGAGCTGGTAGTTGCGGCCGGCCTCGTCGACCGCGGCATCCGTCGCCGGTGAGGTGACGAAGCCGGGAGCAATCGCGTTGCATCTGATGCCGCTGGCGGCTCCTTCTGCTGCGAGCGTTCGTGTCAGCGCGACGATCGCCCCTTTGGCGGCAGCGTGTGCGGCTTGCCCGAGTGGCGCGATCCCTTGCAGCGCGGAGATGGAGGCGACGTTGATGATGGATCCGCCACCGTCGAGCAAGTACTGCCAGGCCGGGCTAGTCACGTGGAAGACGATGTCCAGCTCCACGTGCAGGACGTGCTTCCACAGGTCCAGGGTCATCTCCGCGAAAGGCGCGAATCCGAAGCCCGCAGCGTTGTTGTATAGGACGTCGATTCCGCCAAGGCGCTCTGCCGACTCCTCGACCCAATGCTGCGCCGCGGCCGGGTCGGCCAGGTCGACGGTGCTGCCGGTGACGTCGAGCCCCTCGGCCTTCAGTGGTGCTGCCGACTTCTCGGCGGCGCCTTGGACGTTGTCGCAGCCGTGCACGCGCGCGCCGTGGCGGGCGAACAACGCCTGAGCCGCGAGCCCCTGCCCCCCTGCCGTTCCGGTCAGAAGTACCCGCTTGCCGTCCAGCCGGCCGGGATGGTTCATGTGCGCTCCTCTTTGCAGTTGCTGCTGTGGTGGTCGTCAGTGACCGCGGGTGAGGTAGGAAGATTGGAGCCGGAGGCGTGCGGGTGGCACCTGGCGCTCGGCGACGCCGGCGGCTTAGGTTGCCGACGGCAGGAACAGTGCGGACACCTCCGGCTGCCGCTGGTTGTCGGCGCCGAGGCGCTTGATGACGTCGGCCGCGGCGATCCCCCGTACGCCAGCCAGGGTGATCTGTCCGTCGTACTTGGTGGTGATGCACCGCTCAACGCGTGCGGCATGCACTGCCTCGCAGTGACAGGCCGCCGATTCCGCTACACCGGCCCAGGCATTAGAGGATTCCAAGCGGGCGAGGCTGTCCGCGTCCGCTACCACCACTTCGACGGCCGCTTGGTATTGCCGGTCCTCCGGCTTCCACATGCCCACCCCGGGGTGGTCAAGAGTGACCTCGACCGGCTCGAACAGGTGCCGGCGCACCTTGAGGACATCCGGCGAGGACGCCAGGCTGGGCGCCAGATCCTGGCTGACGAAGCGCCGGAGCTCTTCCGCGCTGACGTCGGGCCGACGCCGCAGGAACAGCAGATGACGTATCCAGGTGTCAGAACCGTCCGGAGCCGGCTCCTTGGTGTGGTCGACCTCGGTCAGCGTGTTCTCCCCAAGGCTCGCGTAGGCGATCTGTTCGGCGAGAAAGTTGATCCCGTCATCCATCTGCAGGTTCGACGCGGCTTGGAAGGCCGCTAGACCGTCTTCGGTGGCGAACGCCGCCTCGGGGACGCCGTGGAACTCATCCTCGGGTGCCGGGCGGTGGCTGACGCCCGCGAGCCGGGGCCAGGTCTGCGCGTCGAAGGAGACTGCGTGCAGCCAGACGCTGCTGATACCGGGAAAGCGCGGCGGCAACGTGACGTGCGCGTTGAGCCAGTAGTCGTAGAAGTCGGGGGACGACAGACCCTCCTTGGCACGAAGGGGAAGTATGAGCGTGAGGACGTCCCCCCTTCGGGGCGTCACGGGAGTGGTCCCATCGCTGGGGGCGATCGGTGGCCGGGTCATGGCTTGAACGTCGTGCCACAGCCGCGGCAGCCGTCGTAGGGGGCGCTGGCCGCCTGCGGGTCCGCGAGGACCTTGTCAACCAGGCTCTTGAACTCGACCGAGTTCTTGGAAGGGTCGTTCACCCTGGCGGTAACCGCGTCGGCGTTAGCCTTGGTGATCACGGTGAAGCCGGTGTTGATCCAGCCCTTGGGCAGTGGCGTCTTCTTGGCGAGGTTGCCCAGCAGCAGGCGGCCAGCGAGGTAGCCCTCCACCCAGCCGTCCTGGCTGACGATCGCGACCATCGTCCCGTCCTTGACGGCGGCGATGTTCGCGGCGCTGTCACCGCTCGTGGCTCCGATCCGGAACGACGAGCCGCTGTCCTTCTTAAGTTTGATCAGGTTCGGGACGTCTTGGTCGCACTGCCCGATGAAGCCTAGGGCGCCTGGGTTCTGTTGAATGATGCGCTGCCAGGACGCGTAGTTCTTGGTGGCATCCCCGTCCACGGGTTGGTTGCCCTTGACGGTGACGCCGGGCTGCAGTTGCTTCATCGTGTCGGTGAAGCCCTGCTGCGGTCCGACCAGGGACGGCAGTCCCGGGACGCAGATTCCCCCGATGATCTCGCCTTTGGCGCCGGCGGGCAGCGCCTTGGCGAACTCCTTCGCGAGGCCTACGCCGAGGGAGTACTTGTCTGGCGCGAAGTGGGTCGCTGCCTTGGAACCTGGCGAGTACAGGTCGATGGTGACCGTCGGCAGGCCGGTCTGGTCGATCGGCACCTTGAACAGGTCTCCCGGGAACGCTGCAACGATGGCGCCGTCGGCGCCGGCGGCTGACGCGTCCTGCAGGGCCTTGATGCCCGCCGGTGGATTGATGTCCGTGGGCCCCACCCATTTGACTGTGGCCCCGGCCTCGTCTGCGGCCTGCTTCGCCCCTGCCGCCTGGTTCTGGGCCAGCGGGGCGCGGTAGATGGTGTCGAGAATGATTGTCTTGCCCTTGGCGTACTGGCCGCTAGGCGCCGCTGCCGACCCGGTGGTAGCGGTAGGGGACTTGGACGAGCTGCCGCCGCAGGCCGTCGCGCCCAAAGCCAGGGCTACAACGGTTGTAGCCAGCGCTGTGCGCCGTGGAACTGATCTCATCACTGGACTCCTTGGGCTTGGCCGGCCAGGTCAGCGGCCAGGTTGGGGACAGGGGGCCGCCCGGCGGGAGCGGTGGTGCTTCCGGCGTTGATTGCCTCGGCGAGCTCGTGCTCCGTGGCGTCGGCGATGGGGATCTCTTGGACGACCCGGCCGGAGGACAGCACGAGGACGCGGTGGCACACCGCCTGGTACTCGATGAGCTCGGAGGAGGTGAACACGACAGTGACCCCGTCCGCGGCGAGGCTGCCGATCAGGTCGTAGATCTCGGCTTTGCCGCCCACGTCGACACCGCGGGTTGGGTCGTCCAGTAGGAGCACTCGGGGGTGGACTTCGAGCCACTTGGCCAGCACCACCTTCTGCTGGTTGCCCCCTGACAGCGAGCTCACGGGCAGGTGGGTCGAACCGGCCCGGATCTGCATGTCCGTCACGCGCTGTCCGGCGCGTCGATGCAGATCGTGCTGTCGGTAGGTCGGGTCCCTGGTGCTTGCCATCCGGACCGCTGCGATGTTGTCGCCGACGGAGCGGCTCATCATCAGACCGGCTCGTGTGCGATCGGCTGGCACGAACCCGACTTGAGCGCGGGCAGCGTCACGAGGGCTCCTGGGCGACCACGGCCGGCCAGCAAGCTGCATGCCGCCGGAGTCGATGGCCAGGTCACCGAAGATGGCGCGTAGGACCTCTTGCTGCCCCGCACCCTCCAAACCGGCAAGGCCGAGGACTTCTCCCTCGTGCACGTCGAGGCAGACGTCGCGCAGCCGACCCTGAGCGTTGACCCGGTCCAGGCGAACCGCCACGGGGGCCGCCGCTCTTTGGCTGCTGGCTCCTTTCGGAGTGCTGCTGGCCTTCCGGCCGAGCATGGCCTCGACGACGGACGGGATGCTCAGGTTGTCGGTCACGTCCGTCTCGATGATCTGGCCGTTGCGCATGACGCTGATGCGGTCAGCGAGGGCAAAAACTTCCTCTAGGCGATGAGAGATGTAGATGAGCGCCGTGTTGCTGTTTCGCAGCTCGTCGATGAGCTGAAACAGGCGGGCGCTCTCGTGCGAGTTCAGTGCGGAGTTCGGTTCGTCGAGGATGAGGACGCGAGCATCGCCGATCAGGGCCTTGCAGATCTCGACGAGCTGCCGCTCGGCGAGGGTGAGGCGGGCGACCAGGGTGTCCAACGGGAAGGTCAAGCCGAGCCGCCTTACGACAGGCGCAGCGCGAACACGCATGGCCCGCCGGTCGACCCGGCCGGCCCTGGTGGGCTGGCGTCCCATGAAGAGATTCGCGAGCACGTCCAGGTCGGGGAACAGGCTCAGCTCCTGAAACACGATGCTGATTCCCGCCGCGCGCGCTTCTGCTGCGTCGCGAAAGACGACTTGCTCCCCGTCCAGGCTGATCACGCCGTCGTCGGCTCGCTCGACGCCGGCAAGGATGCGCATCAGCGTCGACTTCCCGGTGCCGTTCTCCCCAAGCAGAGCGTGCACCTCACCGGCATGCACTTCAAAACTGGCCCCACGCAACGCCCGGACGCCTCCGTAGCTCTTACGGAGGGTGTCGGTTGTCAGCACGGCGGATGAGGTCACGCTTGGGCCCCCGCTCGGTTACGTCGCCGAACCACCGCGTCGAAACCGACGGCGATCACGATGACGACACCGGTGACGAACTGTCCCCAGTCCGCGGGTACCCCGAGCTGGGTCAGGCCCCCAGCGATGACGCTGATCAGCAGCGCCCCGATCAACGCACCCGGGACGCTTCCCGCGCCGCCGGCCAGCCCGGTTCCGCCGATGATGGCGGCCGCGATCACGGTGAGCTCATAACCGGTCCCGACTCCGGGGTCGGCAGCCCCGAAGTAGGCCAGCGTGAACACGCCGGACAGTCCGCACAGGGCGCCGAGGAGGGTGAGGACCGTGAGCCGCACCCGGGCGATCGGGTACCCAGTGAGCCGGGCCGCCTCCTCGTTGGACCCCACGGCTCGTACGGCGTACCCGAACTTGGTGGAGCGAAAGACAAAGGTCAGCAGCGCGCACAGCACCACGAACAGGTAAATGATGCTGGGGACACCAAAAGGAGTTGCGCCTAGCCACCGGTAGAACGAGCTCTGCACCGGCTGCCCGCCAATGGGCGAGCTGTGCGACACGACCTGAGTAATGCCGCGGTATGCGGAAAGCGTGCCCAACGAGATGATGATGACTGGGAGTTTGAAACGATTTGCCAGGGCTCCGTTCAAGGCACCCAGCGCGGCGCCCAGCAAGACGCCGAGGACGGCAGCAAGCCACGGGTTCAAGCCGTCCCGGGCCAGGACTGCCGTGACGATCGTGCAGACGCTGTAATTGCTGCCGACGGACAGGTCGAGCTCGCGCATAGCGAGCAGGAACACGACACCCAACGCCATGATCCCAAAGAACGCGGACTGTTGCCCCAGGTTCGTCAGGGACTGGGACGACACGAAGCGCGGGTGGCCGACCGCCACGAGGGCGACGATTGCCACGAGGACGAGCACGATGCCGGTCTCCTGGACGCGAAGCACCCGTCCTACCCGAGAACGACTGGTGGGGGGGCTTGCGTCCGCGGGAAGGGGCTCGACAGCCGTGTCGGGGGTCGGTGCCACCTGCATCGCCCCTGGGCGTTCGCCGCCTTGCACACTCATCGGCTGACGTAACGGTCAAGCCCGCGCATGACGCCGAACTGATCCTGTCGCAGCCGGGACGCGCGTCGCGCGTGGTGTCCGTGCTGTCCGGCGTGGGTGCTGCCGGATGCACTGCACAAGTCGGTCACGCCGTGTACAGCGCGTTGGCACCGGCGGCGACGTCCAGCGCCGCACCGGTGATGAACTCGGAGTCCGCGCTGACCAAAAACAGCACGCTGCGGGAGACCGCCTCCGGCTCCACCCACGGGACCGGGATCATGTTCAAGGTCTGGTAGCGCGGCAGTGCATCTTCGATCGTGGGGTGCTCGATGTCGGGGCAGAACAGCTTGTAGGCGTTCTCGTTCTCCATCATCGGAGTGCGCACAATCGTCGGGTTCACGATGTTGGCTGTGATGCCCTGCGCGGCGTACTCCACCGCGATGCACTTGACCAAGCCGTGCAGCGCCCACTTGGAGGCGGAGTAACTGGATAGGTTGCGACCGCCGGTACGCCCCAGTGTCGAGCCGGTGCACACGATGCGCCCGTAGCCTTGCTGGACCATCGCGGGCAACACGCTATGGATGGCGTTGACCGACCCGTACAAATTCACGTCGATGACGTCGCGCCAGTCGTCGTCGGACAGCTCGTCGAAGCTCTTCCAGTGCACGATGCCGGCGGCGTTAACCAGGATGTCGATCCTGCCGTACTCGCCCAGGGTGCGCTCGGCGACCTGGCTCAGCACCCCGCGGGACCGCACGTCAACCCGTTCTGCAACGCAGGTGCCGCCGCCCGCGGTCACCAGGCGCACGGTCTCCTCGAGGTCGGTCTTGGCTGCCATCGCGTACGGCACACCGTCGATTTGCTCGGCGATGTCGCAGGCGATGATCGTTGCACCCTCCTCGGCCAGGGCGAGCGCATGCGAGCGGCCTTGGCCACGCGCCGCCCCGGTGATGATCGCAACCTGACCGTCAAGCTTTCCCATGGTTCCGTCCTTGTGCTGGAGGTTGTGGCTGGTTAGCGGGGGCTGACGGGACGTCACGGTTCCTCACGCAGGAGGCGGGCGTGCCCTCGTGTGGCCGACCGCGTGCCGCAACGTGAGTCATGGATGCACCTGCCCGGCGAGTTCCAGAGCGACGTCGACGATGAGGTCTTCCTGGCCGCCGACGAAGCCGCGTCGGCCAAGCTCCAAGACGAGTTCGCTTTCTGGGACAGCGAAGCGGGCGGCCGCCCTGCGAGCGTGAAGCAGAAAAGAGGAGTAGAGCCCGGCGTAACCCAGCAGGACACTGGTCCGGTCCAGCGCCGGCAGCTGCCCGCGGAGCGGCTCGGCCACCTCCTCTTCGGCGCTGTCGAGAAGGCCCAAGGTGTCGATGCCGGTGGTGATGCCGAGCCGGTCGCAGGCGGCGACCAGCACTTCGGTCGGGGCGTTGCCGGCTCCAGCACCCAGCCCGCGTAGGCAGCCGTCGGCCTGCTGCGCGCCGGCCTGCACCGCCGCGAGGGTGTTGGGAATCGCGGAGCCGAGGTTGTTGTGGCAGTGCACACCAACCTGTATCTCGGGTCGCAGCGCCGTGCGCAGCGCGAGAACCCGGTCGGCGACCTGCGCGGGCAGCATCGCCCCTGCGGAGTCAACGACGTACACGCAGTCCGCACCGGACTCCTGCATGATCACCGCTTGGGTGGCGAGCTGCTCGGGGGTGATGCGGTGTGCCAGCATGAGGAACCCGACGGTCTCGCGGCCCAGGTCCTTGGCGGCGGCCAGCAGTTCTGGCGCGACGTCGGCTTCGGTGCAGTGCGTGGCGACCCGGATGATGTCGACGCCAGCGTCGACTGCCTCGCGGAGTCGGTGGACGGTACCGACGCCGGGCAGGATCAGCGCGGCGAGCAGGCTGTCGGGTAGTTCCTTACGGGCTGCGGTGATGAGCTCGATCTCGTCGGTAGTGCTGCGGCCGTAGGTCAGGGAGGACCCGCCGAGCCCGTCGCCGTGCGCAACTTCCACGACGGGGATGCGGGCTGCGGCGAGCGCGGCACTGATGTGCTGGACCCGGTCGGTGTCGAAGCGGTGCGCAACAGCGTGCGAGCCGTCGCGCAGCGTGGAGTCGGTGATCCGCACCTGCGTCGAGGAGGCGGCCGGGCTTGCGGGCACCGGAGGCGTTGTTGTGGTCACGCGGCGGCGCCGGCGCTTTCGCGGACGAGCTGTTCAGCAGTCTCGACCGCTGCTGCGGTGATGATGTCCAGGTTGCCGGCGTAGGAGGGCAGGTAGTCGGCGGCCCCGGTGACTTCCAGGAAGACCTGCACCACGGTGGTACCGCCGGGCCCCTGCTCGGGTTCGAAGACCGGGCCGGCCTTGAGCCGGTAGCCAGGTGCGTAGCGCTGGACGGCTTGGACGTAGTCGTGCACTGCCCAGGTGATCGCCTCGTGGTTGGCGTCCGGTGGCACGGCACACAGCACGGTGTTACGCATGCGGATCGGCGGGTCGGCGGGGTTGAGGATGATGATTGCCTTGCCGGCACGGGCGCCGCCGACGTCCACCAGCGCCCGGCTGGTGGTGTTGACGAACTCGTCGATGTTCGCCCTGGTCCCGGGTCCGGCGGCTCGGCTCGCGAGCGAGGAGACAATTTCGGCGTAGCTGACGGTGGTGACGCTGGCGATGGCGGCGACGACGGGGACGGTGGCCTGACCGCCGCAGGTGACCAGGTTGAGGTTGGGCGCCTGCCGGACTTCCGCGAGGTTCACCGCGGGGACCACAAACGGGCCGACGGCCGCTGGGGTGAGGTCCAGTGCGGTGAGGCCGGCGGCGGCGTAGCGGGGGGCGTTCGCTAGGTGGGCCTGTGCGGACGTTGCTTCGAAGACGATGCTCGCGCCGTGCGTGTCGCGCAGCAGGTCGTCGACCCCGCCGGCAGTCACGTCGATTCCCATCTCGCTCGCCCGGTGCAGCCCGTCGCTGGTGGGATCGACCCCGACGAGCAGGACGGGCTGCAGGACGGTCGAGCGCTGCAGCTTCACGAGCAGATCGCTGCCGATGTTTCCCGAGCCCACGACTGCGACTTTGGTTTTCATCAAGCTCCTACCTGGGCGGGCAGCGGCTGCATGGTCGCTGTCGCTGAACCAAGGACGTCGAAGTGTGCCTGCACGATCTGGCCGGGCTGGATTGGGTGGGCGGCGGTGCAGGAACCGGAAAGGATCACTTGGCCGGCGGTCAGAGTGGTGCCGCGCCGACCCAGCTCGTTGGCGAGCCAGGCAACCGCTTCGGCGGGATCGCCGAGCACCGCCGAGCCCTGCCCGGTGTCGAGGACCTCGCCATCACGCAGCAGTTCGCAGTGCAATCCGCCCAGGTCCAGGCCGGCCAGGGGGCGGGGCGGGCCGAGGACGAACAGCCCGGACGAGCCGTTGTCGGCGACCGTGTCGGCCAGGGTGATGCGCCAGTCCGCGATCCGGCTGTCAATGATTTCCAGGGCCGGTGCGACTGTTGCGGTTGCTGCGCGCACGTCGCTGGCGGTCACTCCGGGTCCTGCCAGCGTGTCAGCGAGCACGAAGGCGATCTCGGGTTCGGCGCGGGGTTGCAGCAACCGGCCGGCCGGCAGCTGACCGCCGTCGGCAATGGCCATGTCGTCCAGCAGGTGACCGAAGTCCGGTTCGTCGACTCCCAGGGCACGTCGCATCGCTGCGGAGGTCAGACCGACCTTGAACCCGACGACGCGGCGCCCCGCCCGCTGTCGGTGTGCGACCTGGGCGAGCTGGACGGCGTACGCGTCGTCGACAGTCATGTCGGGGTGCTGGCCGCTGGGCGGCTCCGTCGGACTGCCCTCGTATGCCGCGAGAAGTACGCCGGTGACGTGCTTGTAGTGCTCGTCGTTCATATAGCCCCTATCGGGTGCAGTTTCGCGCCGTGCCTGGCGGACGGCTGCTTGGTCAGCTGTCGGCGAGACGTCCGCCAGGCTGGTCGACGGCGAGGACCTGACCCTGGGTGGACACCCGGGCGATCGGTCCCAGCCACACGTCGATCGAGCCGGGCTCCTCCGGTGGGAAGATGCGGGGCCGCCAAGCGGCCTCGTCCTCGATTCGACGGACCCCGTAGGAGTATTCGTAGGTGAAGCCCTCGGGGCCGGCAAAATAGAGGAAGACCGCTGTGGACTGCGGGTGCCGGCCGGGTCCTTGCTCGATCTTCACGTCGTGCGCCTGCAGGAAGTGCCAGTTGCGGAACACATCGTCGATGGTGGCGACCTGGAAGTTCATGTGGCACAGCCCTGGCCGGTCGCCCTGGAACACCGCCAGCTTGTGGTGCACCGGGTCGATTCGCATCAGGCAGGCACCGTCGCCGATCCAGTCCGAAACCCGGGCGTTGAAGCGCTTGCTCCAGAACCGGTAGGCCTGGCGGACGTCGGGAGCGTCCAGGCACAGGTGCCCGAACTCGGTAATCCCCGCTTCCCTGCCGAACCGGATAGGACGAGTGATCGTCGTCTGCCCGGTGACCAACTCAATGCGGTTACCGAACGGGTCGTCGAAACTGAGCAGGTCACGGACCCGACGGGCCCGGGCCTGCTCGGTGGTGCCGCGCCGGACGGTGAAGCCGTCCTTCTCCAGCTCGGTCTCGGCGTCGGCGAGCGCCTCGTCGTCCGCGACGGTGAAGCCCGTGGACAGCACCCCGGACGGCCCTTCTACCAGGGCCAGGCAGTGGTGGCGGCCGTCGGCGCGTAGCTGTGCCGTGCGAGCGCCATCCACGAGCTCGGTGCCGGCATGCTCAAGCCCGACAATGTCAGTCGCGAACGCCAAAGCGGCGGGTAGGTCGGCGACGCCGGAACGCACGTAAGCAATGTCCTGCAGGATGATCACAGCTGCTGCCCCGCGTTCTCTGCGTCCGGGATGAGGCTTCCGACCAGTCCGGGCTCCAGATGGCCCGCAGTGCCGAACTTCTCGACGAGCTCTGCGTTGTGGGCCAGCAGCTCGGCGATCGGCCAGCTGAGGTCCAGCCGCGCCAAGAACGGCTGGCGGGCGGGTAAGCCGGTGTACCAGTACACCTTGCAGCGGTTGTCTTCTAGACCTGCGTCCTCGTCCGTGACGGTCAGGCCGAGGATGTCGCGATAGAAACGGGTGCTCAGTTCCCAGTCGGCGCAGAAGACGTCGATGTGGCCGAGTTCAGCGAGCGGCATGGCGGTTCCTTTGGTCTTGGAAACAGTCAGCGGAAGGAAGGGACAGTGGCCATTGCTTTCTGGTCGGTGTCGGCGCACACCGGGTTCTCCAACCGTCCCAGACCTACGATCTCGATGGCGATCTTGTCTCCGGGTGACAGGCTGAGCCCCCGTGGGGCGCCGACCCCGGCGGGGGTGCCGGTCGCGAGCAGGTCACCTGGCTCGAGGGACATCAGGTTGCTGGCCGCCGCGACAAGTTCTGCGACTGAGGCGATCATGTCGGCGGTAGTGCCGTCCTGCTCGAGGGCTCCGTTTCGCCACAACCGAACTCTCAGGTCCTGAGGGTCGGGCACCAGCCAGGCAGGCGTCAGGCCCGGACCCAGTGGGCAGAAGCCGTCCCTGCCCTTCGAGGCGATCCAGTCGTAGGTGAACGGCGGTGCCAGTGGTGCGGTCCGGGCGTGCCAGCCGCGAGCGGACACGTCGTTGATGATCGTGTAACCGGCGACGAGTCCCAATGCCTCCGCGACGGGGACATGGTGACCGGCGCGGCCGATCACCGCCACGAGTTCGGCCTCCCAGTCCACCCGGGCTTCCGGGTTCTCTGGGATCGGGATGGCGCAGCCCGTACCGGTCAGCGTGGTGGCCGGCAACAGGAAGAAGTACGGCTCGAGGCCGTCCGGGATCGGGTCGATGCCCATCTCACGCAGGTGACCGCGGTAGTTCGCACCCGCCATGATGAGCTTTCCGGGCGATCTCAGCGGGGTGTCCACCCGAACGCCGGCAAGGACGTCGGCGTCTGCCGGCGACCACCCGGCGAGCAACTCTGTCGCTTCTGGCCAGTGCTGCACGACGTTGGCGAGGTCAGGAAAGTCAGCTAGCGGCGGCACCGCCCTCACGGTCCCGTCTGGGGTCAGCGCGCCGAGAACATGACCGCCGGCCGATGCCCGGCAACTCACCAGACTCCAAGAAGAACTCACTGTGGTCTACGTCTCACGCCCAAACTGTATCCAGGTAAGGGCGGCTGTCAAGAGCGACCGAAACAGCCACCCGGTGCGCAGACCTCGTTCGTCGATCACCTGCCACGTAGAGTGCATCCATTGGGGTGGCTGCGGCGAGCGCAGTCCAGCGGAGGTGCTTGTGCCACGAGCCATACGCCCTGTGCAGCAGAACATCGACGAGCTTGAGGGCCTACCGGACAGCCGCCGAACGCCGTTGCTGGTGCATGCCCGGCTACGAGCGCAGATCCTGTCCGGTGAGCTTGCGCCGGGCAGCGTGCTGCCGCAGGTGCCGCTCGCCCGCTCTCTGGGGGTGAGCCGAACGCCGCTGCGGGAGGCGCTGCGGATGCTGCAAGAGGAAGGGCTGGTCGAGGCCGAGCCCAACCGGCGAGCGCGTGTCCGCGGTTTCGACGCTGAGGAACTCGATTCGCTGTATGCGAGCCGGCTACTCCTGGAAAGTCTGGCCGCATCCCTGACGCTGCCGCAGCTCTCCGCCACCGAGCTAGCCGAGGCTCAACGTCTGCTGGACGCCATGCGCGAACTCGGAGAGCGTGAGCAGGAGGACGACTGGCACGCCCGGCACGCGGAGTTCCACCAGTTGTTGGTGTGCCGCGGCGGCGCGACCCTGCTGAGGTCGTTGCAGACACAGGCGGAGCGCAGCCGGCGGTACGTGCGGCTGTTCCAACACCCCCGCCCGGCCACCGGTCATACCACCGGAGACCTGGAGCACCAGGCGATCGTGGACGCCGCCGGCGAGGGCCAGATCGACCTGGCGGTCGGCCGGCTCGGCCGGCACCTCGCGCGCACCGCGATCACGGTGATGCTGGACGCCGCGCCGCAGGTGGAGCCGGTCGCAGTACGTGGCGCTATGCGCCTGCTGCCGGCCTCGACCGCAGAGGACTATGCGCTGCGCACCGTCCGCACGGCCCGCCGGGCGTGAGCGCCGGGCCGGCGCTCACGCCGCCTGCCGTCGAAGTGCTCGAGGCAGCTGCTGCGCTAGTAGGCGAAGGGTTGGTCAACGCGTTCGGGCATGTCTCGGTCCGCCAACCCGACTCCTTCCTGATCACGCCACCGGTCCCCCTGGGCACTCTCACCTCAGGCTCGGCTCTGCTGTCCGTGCCGCTGGACAGCGTTGCGCTGCCCACTGGCGTTCCTCCCGAGGCGTGGCTGCACGCGGGAATCTACCGCGCCCGGCCAGACGTCGGCGCTGTCGTGCGCGCCCAACCAGCCGCTGCCACGGTGCTGGCTGCCAGTGGACGCCCGCTGCGTGCATTGCACGGCCAGGGTGTCCTGGCGGGCTGGCGGGTGCCGGTGCACCCCGACGCCCGGCTCGCCCGGTCCCGCGCCGCCGGGGAAACGATCGCCGCCAGCCTCGGCGGCGCCCCGAGCGTGCTGTTACGGGGCAACGGCGCGGTCACCACCGGCTCGCACCCCGGGGTGGCGGCCGCCAGGATGTGGGCGCTCGAGTCCTCGGCGGCGCTGAACGTCTCCCTGCTGCACCTCACCGACCTGCCAGGGCTCACCGACGTGGAGGTCGAGTACTGGGCGGCGGTCAGTGATGAGCTCCTGGAGCGGCTGTGGAACCACCTTCGAAGCCGCCATCCGGCGGCATAGTGGATCCAGCAAACACGCCACTACTCGAGAGCCGGACGGCTTAACTGTATCCAGAACGCCACGTCGGGTGTACGGTCCTTTGAGGTTTCCGTCACAACCGGGGAGCGACTGGATGACCAGCACGGCACCCGACACAGCAGCCCACGCTGCCGCGTCCAGACCCACCACCCCTCCCGATACGCGCATGATCGACGTGTCGGGAATCCGCACTCAGGTCCTGGACACCGGCGGCGACGGAGCAGGGCTGCCTCCGGTGCTGCTGCTGCACGGCTCCGGGCCAGGGGTCACCGCTTGGGCGAACTGGCGGCCTGTCGTACCCGCGTTGGTCGCCGCCGGCCGTCGGGTCATTGCGCCCGACCAGCTGGGCTTCGGGGGCACCGCGACCGGTGAGGACCGGCAGTACGGCAGAGCGGCCTGGACGGAGCACGCCCTCGCCCTGCTGGACCAGATCGGCGTTGGTGCCGTCGACGTGGTCGGAAACTCGATGGGTGGAGCGGTCGCGCTATCGCTGGCCTGCGCCCGCCCGAGAGCGGTTCGCCGAATCGTGCTGATGGGTGCGATGGGAATAGCGATGCCGCTGCCGGAGGGCTTGAACACCGTCTGGGGATACACCCCGAGCATGGAGGGCATGCGCCGGCTCATCCAGCTGTTTGCATTCGACCAATCGCTCGCCGAAGGCGACCTCGTCGCGTTGCGCTACCAGGCCAGTCTGCAGCCGACCGTGCGGGCGTCATGGGAGGCGATGTTCCCCGCGCCGCGGCAACGCTGGGTCGACGACCTGGCGCTGTCCGCGGACGAACTTGCCTCCATATCCCAGCCGGTCCTGCTGGTACACGGCCGTGACGACCAGGTCGTGCCTTTCCAGTCGACCTCCCTGCCGCTGCTGGCGGTCTTTCAGGATGTGCGGCTGCACGCCATCGGCGCCTGCGGACACTGGACGATGATCGAACACACCCGCGAGTTCAACAGCCTCGTCGCCGAGTTTCTGTCGGCCTAGTCGCGGGAGTTCCAACCATGACCCGTGACTCGCCGGTCGAGCGCTCCGCCCGGTTAGGGCTGTGGCTGCTGTACTGGACCCCGGCCGTGCCGCCGGAGCAACTCGAGCCGCTGCTCTCCGATCACCTGCGCTACATGGTCGACCTAGAGGCCCGTGGAGTGCTGTTCGCGTCCGGGCCGCTGGCCGCCACCGACGGCAGCCGCACTGGAGCAGGGCTCACTGTCCTGCGCGCCGCCGACGAGGCACACGCCCGGGCTCTAGCCGACGAGGAGCCATTCGCCAAGAACGGACTCCGCAGTTACACGCTGCAACGCTGGACCCTGATCGAGGGCAGCCTGACGGTGTCGTTGCGCCTGTCGGACTCCTCGCTAACCTTTGTCGAAAGTGGCAGCCAGTGACCTCACCGAGGGAAGCAAGCGCATGCGGCCCGGGCACGAGCGTCGGGGTCGTCGGGGTCGGCACCATGGGGCTTCCTGTCGTCGCCAACCTCGTCGCCGCCGGCTACAGCGTCGCTGGCTTCCGCCGCTCGGCGATGCCCCCCGAGTTCCTCACCCTCGGTGGCACGGCCGTGGCGTCACCCGCAGAGCTGGCGGCGCAGTGCCAAGCGGTGCTCGTCATCCTGCCCGGACCGGACGCCCTGCTGGAGGTCGTTCTAGGCGACGAGGGCCTGCTGGCAGGGACACATTCTGAATTGGTGGTCGTGGAGATGAGCACGATGCCGATCGCGGTCAAGCAGCGCTGTCGGGATGCTCTGGCTGAGTGCGGGGCGGCGATGCTCGACGCCCCGATCAGCGGCATGCCGGCGATGGTGACCAGCCGGACCGCCTCGGTCTTCGGCAGCGGGGACAAGCAGGCGTTCGACGTCGTACGTCCCGTTCTAGAGGCCGTGACGGACCGTGTGGAGCACCTTGGGCCGTTCGGGGCGGGCTCGGTGACCAAGTACGTCGCGCACCTACTGCTCGCGGTCAACACGCTGGCTGCCGCCGAGGCACTCGGCCTGGCGCGCCGGGCCGGCGTCGACCTCGACCGGCTGCTGTCCGTGCTAGACGGCACGGTCGCCTCCTCGGCCGCCATGACAGCCCGCGGGCCGTTGATGGCCCGCGGGCAGTATCGGCCGGCGCCCGGGTCGGTAGCGACTTTGCACGAAGGCCTCGAGCAGGTCGATGACTTCGCCCAACAGCTCGGCGCCCATCCCCCACTGCTCGAACTCGCACTCGGCCTGTACGGCAAGGCGCGTGCCAACGGCCACGCCGCAGACGACATCGCCGTGATGATCGACGTGCTCAGTCAAAGTTCCACGACGCTAAAGCTGCCGAAGCCTCCGCCTTGATGACCGAGTCCGCGCAGCAAGCACCGCCATCCGACAAATGAAAGGACCACAGCCATGTACACCCTGAGTGAAGCCGTGCCGGTCAACAGCAACCGTGGCGAGAACGACCCGGAACTCAGCCGGGAGCAGGTGTGGGAGGGCTTGGTGGCGAAGGCAAACAATGCCCTGCCGTTCGTCCCGCAGATGACCTCCTGCGTCGTCCTCGAGGAGTATCCCGACGGCCTGCTGCGCGATGTCATCTACCGAGGCGAGCCCGTCCAGGAGCGCATCACTTTCGTCCCCGGCAGCCAGGTCAAGTTCGTGCGTACTCAAGGGTCCACACTGGGCACGATCCTGAACGACATTGAGCAGGACGAGAACGGCCTGGTCCTGCGCTTCACTTTCTCCCTGGAGAAGGAGGGGCTCCCGCCCGGCTCGGAGCAGGAGCGGGATCACTTCGGGGTGGTCGAGCAGGACTACCGGGCCGCCGTCCACGCCACCCTCGCCGCTATCCGGCGTGTAGCGCGCGAGGCTTCAGCAACGACTGGAGCCCGCTGAACGGCGGTCCAGTCGAACTAGCAGCGCCTTTCGGGCCTGGAGCCCCAGGGCGCGGCAGCACGATTCCACCACATATGTCCCCCACTCCCCCTTCTTGAGAAAGAGACGTTGACATGGCACGCGACACCAAGGCCGCCTTTACCGACATTGACAGCTTCGACCCAGACCGCTTCGTCGCTCACCTCACCGAAGACGTTGTCTTCCGGTTCGGTAACGCCGAGCCGCTGGTCGGACGAACGGCGGTCCGAGACGCCGTAGCTCAGTTCTTCAGCAGCATTGCCGGGCTCCGCCACGACATCTTGGCGCTGTACGAGGACGGCGACGTTGTCGTCGCCAAGGCCGATGTGAACTACACGCGACACGACGGGCAGGTCGTCGTCACTCCCAACGCCGACATCCTCACCTACGAGGGCGACCTCGTCCGGGACTGGCAGATCTACATCGACTTGGCACCCGTCTACGCATAGCGGGCTCTACGACGTAGGACGTGGTTTGCGTCCCTCGGATCCGTGTTGTGGACGAGGTGCTCCCTACTCGACGAGGGACGGGTCAGTTTCGTCTAGCAGGCGGAGCCCACTTTGGTCGAACGGCCGAGCGCAGCACTCCCGACGTGGCCGCCGTAATGAGACCGCACCGTCGAGGGCTGTCCAGCGCCTGTCAGCGGCGACGCCGCCGGCGCCGAGTTAGTACTACAGCCGCACTTAGGGTGAGGCGCCTCGGGTTTTGTAGTGGCAGTGTCGGGCTCGGGCTTGGTGGCGTCGTCGCCAGCGGGACCAGCTCAGGACGGCGTGGACCTCGGGTTGGTGGTGCCAGA